>JAABUH010000197.1_pt1 | contig 92766 bp, 101 predicted proteins | sample 5559121 | NCBI WGS metagenome assembly JAABUH01 (sample SAMN10711871, study PRJNA513364) | rock metagenome | isolation source: Antarctica rocks | place: Antarctica: Victoria Land, Battleship Promontory nord | collected 2015-12-28
TACCTCTTGTCAAACCGCCTCGCGTACGCGGGGTTCGAAAGGCTTGAGCCGGGTGCGGACGAAAGACGCACGCCCGGTTCTTAGGGGGCTGGGGAGCAGCAATGCTCCCTGGCTACCCGGTACACTGGCATGGTTCGGCCGGAACCGACGACTCTCCAAGGACTACGAACGTTGGGAGGAGAACAGTGCGGCGATGGTCTATCTCGCATCCATCCACCTCTTGCTGCGTCGTCTCGCGCCAACTACCAATGAACGCGCTCCTTATGCCTCTGCCGCATGAACTTTTCTAACACTCTCTAAACAACCACCTGGCAGAGATACGAACCGACACTGGTCAGGTGATGGCGGATACGGTATTGTCGTCACAGCCGGTACCGCCGTCACTTCGTTTCTACGGCCACTATCTTTCACTAACGTCAAACGGTCAGACGCTCTACTGGTCCTCCAATCTTAATGTGAGGGATAGAGATGGCGGAGCTTGATGCGGGCATCGGCAGTGGTGAAGCGCCAGTCGACGCGCGTTGCCGTCTTGTTCCGGGCCTGCTCCCAGGCTGCGACCTCGATCGTGAGCGTCGCCTCATCGGGAATGCGCCGGTCCAAGCACTGGCTAGTCAGGATCGCCAGTTCGATTTCCGCCATGTCGAGCCAGGATCCATGCTTGGGCGTGTAATGAAACTCCAGCCGGTCGCTGATCCGTTTGGCCTCCGCTGGCTCGAAGGCGGCATAGAGCGAGGCGGGCGAGTGCGACACCCAGAGGGTACCCGGATTATCGACCACCAGAACCACCTTGATGGCGTCGGGATAGTGGACATCGACCAGGTCCTTCATCTGCCCGGCGAAGTCGATCCGCGTGCGACGTGCCGTGACCTCAACGTGCCGGCGGCTCTTGAGCGGTTCATTCCAGAGGAAGAGATTGCGCACCCCATGGCGCTCGTATTCATAATCGTCCCGCTGCGGGCGCTCCGGTTCCATGGGCAATGGCTCCTGAATGTCGGCCAGGAGCTGCTTGGAGGTCTCATCGAAGCAGACCTGGGGGTAGCGCTCATCGTAGGGCCGGGTGTAGACATCGAGCACATCCTCCATCCGGTAGCAGAACTCGGGGTTCGCCGTGGGTGGGATGCAGTAGCACTGCTTCAGGTGAGGCGACAGTTTGTTTTTTTCAGAATGTGGCGCACCGTCTCATCAGAAACCGTCGCACCACCATCAAGCTGGGCGAAGCCATCGACCAAGAGGGCGAGCGTCCAGCGCGTCCGTCCTGCCGGTGGCTCAGTACAGGCCAGTGCCGTCAGTCGCGCTTCCTGGGCGCCATCGAGCTTGCCCGGCCGTGGTGGGCGGGGACGATCCTGGATGGCCGTCTCCACTCCGTCGGCCACCGCCCGTTTGCGCAGCCGCTCAATGGTGGGGATGCTGACCTCCACCGCCTCCGCAATGGTGGCATCTCGCCACCCAGGACCAGCCAGACCGGTATCTGCTTTCAAGAGGACGCGGGCCCGGGTCGTGACCCGAGCGGGGGCGGTTCCCGCCGAGATGGTCCGATGCAGGAACTCGCGCTGGGCGTCGGTGAGGGAGATCACATGGAACGTGGGCATGGGAAGCACTCCTGAGAGGTGGGGTGCTTCTACCCTACATCCGCTTACCCCAAGCCATCAACTCACCGCTGGAGGACCACTACGCTATCGTCCTGGGCGATCCACGGCGTGCGAGCCACCTCGCAATCATCGATGCCGCAACCGGAACGGTGCGGTCAAGGGTCGTGATTCCTCGCGGGATGGTGTTTCACGGCGTGGCGGTTGGCCCACGAACTGGCCAGGTCTACCTGTTCGGGAACCGGGGGGGCGACGCGTTCATTGCCCTGCTCAATCCGAGTACCGGTCGAGTTGTACGTAGCACGACGGTCAGGCGTTCCAGGCAGGATGGTTTGCAGTGGCGAATCTACGAGGGGATCGTGTGGAGTGATGAACAAACGGCGTTCATATCGTATTGGAGAGGTGGGGCCCTAGGCGTTGATGCTGTTGCCCTTCCGTCATTCATACGCCGCACCTGTGGAGCAACGACATCCGGCTGTGTCAGCTCCAACTTCGAGTCGCTCGCGGAGTACAGGGGGCACATAATCATGCAGGACAAGCGCTCGACCAATGGTTTTGTGGCCCTCAAACCGGACGGGAAGCGTGCCGCACGTTACACACTGCGCATGGGTAGGGACCAGCACCGCGGCGATTGGGCCCTAGACCCTCGCACTGGTCGCATCTATCAACTGGGCTCATGCGGGTATACTGGGGGACTGAGCGCGCTCAACCTGCAGAACGACCGGACCCAAACACTGGTGCAATCGTATGCGTTTCAAGACATCTGCGGCGAGCGCATCACGGTTGGACACGCCTCGATGGTCGTGATTGGGAGGACCCAGCTTGTGATTCCACAACTTGGACATCCGGGCGAAGTCCTACTGGTCAACGGTGAAAACGGAGGAAGGTTACTACACCGCGTGTCCGTCTCTGCTGACGTCATTGATGTTGCCGCCTCCTGAGCATGCGCCTCCGTGGATCCATCTCTACAAACAGCTACTCGGGACCAGGGCCCAATCGACTTCATGTATCAACAGTAACGACACTGCACCCTACTGAGGAGCTGATGAACGTTCACAGCTGGATACGCCGTCCCTCTGCGTGGCTGATTGCAGTCTTGCTTGCATGGCTGCTCGTCGTCTGGACGATTACGAGTCGTCACAACACTGGCGTACAGCGCGCACAGACCTTGACGGAGGCCCCCCCGGTTCTCGGCATTCTCGTTGACAATCACATGCATGTGGTCGACGTGGACTGGTGGAGCCCCGCAAAGCGAGCAGGAATCCGGCGCGGCGACATTCTTACTACTCTGGGGACTATTCGACTTCCGACCGCGGTCAGTATCATGGCGCCCGACACCCCGCTACCGGCATTGGTACCATCCACGATCTCGACGACAGCAGACGTGCGCGCACTCTTCCGCAAGCTTGTTTTCAGGTGGGATACCACAGTAATAGTTCAACTGGATCGTGAGGATATGCACCTGAAGCTGCCGGTCGTCCTAACAGCGCAGGCGTATAACTACGATTCGACAAACCCTCCACCCACAGTGACTCCGGTTCCTACGGGCATGGACGGAATGTTCTTCTATCTCTGAAGAATAGCTCGCATTGCACGATCCAGCCATCGCTCAGCTGCTCCCCACACACGGAACACGTCTCAGCCATCGGGGGACAGAAGATGAATCTATCGTCCCCGGATCTCGCACAGCGCTTCCCCGGCGCTGGTCAATGACGTTGGCGCGCCAGACCTAAAATTACCAAGCCGAGCAGCTATACGTAGCCCCTCCTCTGGCGAGGTGTCGGACGTTGGCCGTTTGATCAGAGCGAGGATTTCGAGCGCCGTTTCGGTGCTGAGGACCGCGTTGCCCAGGTCCATCAGCACCAGCACGCCATCCGTCCGCTCGGTGGCTGTTACTTCACACGATCAGCCGCCGGCCGCCAGTGCTGACAGACGATCTGCTTCAGCTATGCCGACCAGCCTGGCTAAGGTATTCCACGCAAAGTTGTGAAGACTTTCGTCACCAAGGGCGACAAGAAGAAAAGGCACTGCGCGCTGGTCTTTCAATTCCTCCAGTCCCGCTGCGGCCGCCTGGCGAACCTCCGCAGAATCGTCCGACGCCGTCAGTATCCTGCCGAGCGGCTCGACGGCTCGCACATCGCCCAGTCGCCCGAGGTAAAAGGCACACCTGAATCGAACGCCGGTATCGTCCGTTCGGTCCTGGAGGATCTTCAGCATTGGTTTCAGTGCTCGATCATCACGAATGTTCCCAAGCCCCCGAGCCGCCATCCCGCGAATTGAAGGATGGCGCCCGTGGTCGCATAACGCTGTCAGGAGTGGGAGCACTGCGGGTTCGCCAACTGCGCGCAGATGTTCAACCGCAACGTCGCTGATCTCAATTTGCGGGTCAACCAGCAGTTCGATAAGGACAGGAAGTATCTCCAATTCGCCAGCCTCCGCACGTCTCCCAAGGTAATAGGTTGCTGCGGCTCGCATTTTGAGATCATCCGATTCGAGTGCCTGTATCAACACTTCAGTTGGCGCGTCAGCTAGAGATTGAGCCACTCGGTAGACTCCCCACGTCTTTAAACGATGCGTCGAGGCGTACTTCTCCCTCGACGGCCAGCCGAATAGGCACAACATGCTGTGCCACCAGAATAGTGTGGCCCCGGTACCCCACACAACGGGCACTGGGTACAGTATGGGGGCTATCACTGGGCATACCCGCAAGGCCTATTCCGCTACTATTTGTCAGTGTGCACCACTCACCCGCCGTTCGCCTGGCATGGAGCCCTGCGGTGTTCAGGCGCGTTTTCACGCCTGCAGGTGCAGTGGTTGGATATACCCTTGCCCTCTTGCGGGAGTTGATAATGCGGACCACATGCGGCTGAAGGGGGCAACAATCGTGATCCTCGCTGTGGTGGTTGCCGCCATCGCGGCCGGCGTGATCATGGCGCCCGGTGCGGTTGGCCGGCGAGTCCTGAGTACGGACGAAGGCAATGGGTATAGCGCGTCACGGCTGGGGCGAGGCCAGATTGTCGACATCGCCTACTTCTTCCAGAACCGCAGCGGGGACCGGACCCTTACCGTGCGGGGCGTCACGCTGTCGCATCCGCTTCCGGCCCACCTCGAACTGGTCCATACCAGCATCACCCCGCTGGGACCCAGGGGGGATACCTTCACTTTCCTGACCGGATTTCCACCCCATGACCCCGGGCGCATCGTGCCTCGGCCAGTGGACGGTTACCTCCTTAGACCGCATGGGGCAGCCGAGGTCATCCTCAGTGTGCGATCACATGTACCGGGTCGGTTCGCTATCCATGGGGTTACCCTTCATGCTGACCTTCCCTTCCTCTTTACGGCGATCCCGGTGGAGATAACTAACCAGGCCTGCACTGCGTTCGGCGTGGCGGTCTCGCTGTCAGGGCCGGGATGGCCGCTCTGCCAGTGACGCACATCCGCTGGTTCGCCCGGGTCCACACGACCAGCGGTATCTTCGGTACGACAAACGCCTCGGTTAGCAGCACCTTCGCTCAAGGCACAGTCCGATACTCCTCCGGCGTCCCCGAAAACGGTCGTTTCTTGAGACAGCGACATGGGAGATTTTCATCGACGGCTTTATGCCGAAATTGGCGTCTCAATAAGACGTCTCGCAATCACAGTCGCATTACTGCCGGTTCGGGTGAGTAGGCGAGACTGAGCACAACTGCTAATTATACGCAGCTCCGTGCGTGGACCTGTCCGATCGGGTGCCTCCTCGGCTTGGGTTGAGTTTGGTGGTGAGTGCACGATCGCTCATCTTGGTCGAGGAACCCGATGGCGCATGCTCCGCTGGTGCTGTACGCTGCTCTCGCGTTTGACGGGTTATTAACAGGCCGAGGTGTACCTCAACACAATCTTGCACTGATCCCTAATTACTGTTTGTAGAGCCAAGACGTCAGCCTTGTCCAGAAGGGGACCAAACGCGTCGGTGTGTGCGCTCGCCACGCTTGATTGGAGCCACAACCTGCTCACACCTCCGGAGCGGACGCTCTTCCGGCGGCTCGGGGTTTTCGCCGCCGGCTGCACGGTTGCCGCGGCGGAGGATGTGTGTACCAACGACGGTCTTGGCCTGAACACCACATCTGCCGGACTGACATCTCTGGTCGACAAAAGCCTGCTATGGACGCTGGACAGCGACCACGGGGAGACACGGTACGGGATGCTGGAAACGATCCGAGAGTACGCACAGGAACGGCTCGCCGAGAGCGAAGACGCAAATGTAGTCGGGCGGCGACATGCCGAGTACTTCCGGGACCTGGCGGTGAAGGCCGAACCGGCGCTCAACGGACCCGAGCAGGGGATCTGGCTGCAGCGGCTGGAGCGGGAGCACGACAATCTACGAGCGGCCCTTCGGTGGTCTCTTGGCCAAGGTGAAGCGAACCTGGGCCTGCGGATGGCCGGTGCACTCCACCACTTCTGGAGGGTTCGCTCCCATCTGACCGAGGGGCGTCGCTGGCTGAACGAGGTGCTCGCCGAGGCGGGGGGCGCTATCTTGACGCGAGCACTCGCGCTTCAGTCCGCCGCCGTCCTGGCCAGGCTGCAAGGCGATGATGAGCAGGCCCTGGCGCTATCGGAGGATGCCCTGGCACTGCGCCGGCAGTCGGGCGATAAGAAGAGCATCGCGAACTCGTTGAGCAATCTCGGCATCCTGGCCGAGCAGCGGGGCGAGTACGAACGCGCCGGGGCGCTATACGAGGAATCCTTGAGTCTCCGGCGCGAGGTGAGCGACGAGTGGGGAACGGCGACCTCTCTCCAGAATCTGGCTATTGTGGCCCATCTGCAGCACGACGACGGACGAGCCGGGGCGCTGCACGAGGAAAGCCTGGCACGCTATCGCGAATTGGGGGATACCCTCGGCATAGCCATATCGCTCCTGAACCTCGGGGAGCTAGAACAGGATCGAGGTAACTTCGCTCGCGCCATGGCCCTGCATCAGGCGAGTCTCCTGCTTCGCCAGGAGCTGGGCGACAAGCCCAGTACGGCGGGGCCACTCGAGGGGATAGCCGCCGCCGCCGGATCGCAGGGGAGGGGAGAGCAGGCGACACGCCTCTGGGGAGCTGCTTCTGCTCTACGCGAGGCGGTCGGCGCTCCTTTGGAAGCCACTCTGCGCTCCCGCTATGAGCAGCAAGCATCTTCCGTCCGCGCCATGCTGGGGAAGTCCCACTGGAACGTGGCATGGGAGGAAGGGCGAGCCATGAGACTGAAAGAGGCCGTGGCGTATGCGTTGGAGGTCGCTGCCCCGGCGTGAATGAGCTAGCGGTGGGAATCTGTCTCCCTCACCGCGTCCGCGATCGACTCGGCCATCCTCTCCGGCCCAGAAGGTCAAGTTAGTTCCTTCGGGAGAGTTTGACCACAGCTATTCGATTCACGACGAGCGCAGCAAGGCGTCCGCCTTGGAGAAGTTGGCAATGAACTCATGTGATGACCTACGTCTCCACCGCGTACTCGTAAATCAACAGGCCGGCGGTGACGAAGATCACATCGAAGGCCGCCAGCAGCTCTAGCCAGATTCGAATGTCTGCCAGATTCCCGGTAATGACGTAGGTGGTGGCCTTGACCGCTCCCAGCAGCACTGGCACCGTGATCGGCAGCATGAGCAGCGGCAGCAGCACTTCGCGGGCACGGAGGGACATGGCCAGGGCGCCGTAAAGGGCGCCGATGGAGGCGAAGCCGGCGGTACCCAGCACGCCGATCAGCAGCAGTAGGGGGATCGACTCCCCAATCGGGAGTCTGGCCGGCAGGTTGTAGAGCACGGCCATTAGGGGCAGCACCACGAGCTCGATCAGGAGCATCACCGTAACCGTACCAAGCATCTTCCCCAGGTAGATGGCACTGCGGTTCTGGGCGATCAGCAGCAGTCCCTCGAAGGCGTTATTCTCCGCTTCGAGCTGGTATGAGCGGCCGAAGGCCAGGATCCCGGCGAAGACAAAGGCCAGCCAGAGTATGCCGCCCGATGCATCAAAGAGGCGCGACTGATCCGGCCCCAGGGCAAAGCTGAAGATGAGGAGCACCGTGCCGGCAAAGAACAGCATGGCGTTGAAGTTGACGCGACTCCGCATCTCCAGCAGCAAATCTTTGCGGAACACCGCCCAGGTCTGCTCAGCCCACGAGCTGTGCATGCCGCGCCTTCCAGCCGGCCACGGCGCCGGCGTAGGTCAGGCCGCCGTTCTCCAGGGCCAGTACCTGCGTGGCCAGACCCAGCGCTCGCTCGGCGTCATGGGTGGCCAGAACGGTAGCGCCGCCGCTCGTGACGTGGCGCTGGATCACGGCATCGATCAGATCGGCGCCCTCAGCGTCCAGACTGTTATACGGCTCGTCCAGCAGGAGCAGCCTGGGCCGCAAGAGCAGCACACGAGCCAGTGAGAGGCGGCGCTTCATGCCGCTGGAAAAGGTCCGCGTCCGCTCGCCGGCCTGTCCGGCCAGACTGACTTCCTGCAGAGCCTTCATAATCTCACCCTCCAGCGGCTTGCGGCCGGCCATGGTCAGGAAAAAGCGCAGGTTCTCCTGAGCGGAGAGATCGTCGTACAGGTAGGTGTCGCTGGACAGGAATCCGACCACTGAGCGCAGCGATTGGCGCTCGCGCTGCAGGTCGTAGCCAAAGATGGAGCCGCTTCCCAGGGTGGGAGCAATGGCGCCGGCAACGATCTTGAGCAAGGTGCTCTTGCCCGAGCCGTTCGGCCCGAGCAATGCCAGCGTCTCTCCCAGCTCCAGTTGCAGGCTCACGGCACGCAGCGCCGCCGTGCGACCATACAGCTTGGCGATACGCTCCATGTGGAGCGCGCTGCTCATGGCACGAACCGGTGCTGGACTGTCAGCCGCCGGCTTTGTCCTCCGCCTCTTCACCCTTTTCACCCAGCTCGGTAATATCGCCCTCCTGAAAGAGGATCGACTGCAGCGCGGCTCGCCACTTGGGTTTCTGCCGCAACAGAAACTCCAGGTCCATGCCAAAGTGCTTGAACTCTTCCTCCTGGGCGTTGGCCATGATGGCGCGAGCTTCAACATTTTTTTCCACTGAGATACGCTGTTCGTACCAATTGATTGCTTCGGTCTCCTCGCCCAGGGACGCAATCATGCGAGCAAAGGTCCGGGTGTTCTCGGACAGTTCGGTGGCGGGCTCATGATACTGATCGAATCCCATGGAGGGCTCCTTCGGTGTCTACTTACCAGTCAGCAGGAAACAGGTAGTCAACGAGTCTGAAGTACCGTCAATTTCACGGCCGGCGGGCCGTTCCTCAGTTGGTTACGCCTGCACCGGCTGCATCAGGCCTTCATCGGTGAAGAACTGCTGCGCCTCGTCCATGCTGACATCCTCCGGTGGGACGATGACGTCGGACGGCGCCACGCGCTCGTGCGGAAGCGGGCTGCCGTTCTCCTCTATATATGCAATGATGGAGGCCAACAGCCGGTGAAACTCGGCCTCCTGGCCGGCATGCAGGGCAGCGGTGAGAGTGGTATCGAGTTCTTCGAGATGGTGCACCGCCGCATCGTCCAGCTCGAACTGCCCATGGCCGCTGATCCGAACAATCATTTGCCCTCCTCCAACTGCTTCTGTGGCGTCTGTCCCAGCTGCGCTTTCATAGCCGCCAGCTGGTGATCCACATCGGCGCCCGTGCCCAGCTGAGCCAGCTGCCGGTCGATGTCGTCGCCACCGGTGTTGGTGTAGTCGGTGAGGGCGCCGGTTTGAACCAGATCGTCGAGAGCGCCGGCACGGGCTTGCATCTGCTCGGTCTTGTCCTGCGCCCGCTGGATAGCAAGGCCCACGTCCGCCATCTCTTCGGATATGCCGGTAGCTGCCTCGCCGATCTTCACCTGCGCCTGCGAAGCGGTGTACTGCGCTTTGATGGTTTCCTTCTGGGTGCGGAACGATTCGATCTTGGTCTGGAGGCGTTGCTGGGCATCGGTCAGCTTCTGCTGTTGCGTCTCCAGGCTAGCTATTTGTGTATCCAGGCCTTGAATCTGTTGCTCAATCCCTACCTTGCGCTGCAGCGCCGTCCTGGCCAGGTCCTCACGATTTTGCGCCAGTGCTTGCTGCGCCTGCACGTTCAGCTTGTCCATCTGCTGCTGAAGTTGATCGTGCTGCAACTGCAACCGTCGCTTGGAGGTGACCAGGTCGGCCAGCCCGCGCTTCACATTCTGCAGCAGTTCCACCTGCTTGGTGTAGGAGTAGTCCAGGGTTGCATTCGGATCCTCGGCCTTGTCGAGGACCTTTTCCATCTTGGACTGAAAGATCGTGTTCATGCGGCCAAACATACTCATCGTCGCGCTCCTTTGTCAGGTCACGGTCCGCCTGCTGGACCGGGGACTGCTGATCTCAATGCCACGGTCGCACGTGGTTCCGTCAACTTGACGGGCCCGCGTCGCGTCTTTCCTATGGTACTCTGAGACCGTCCCGGCGCCCACTTGCCGCATATTTGACTATTTTTCGCGGAGTTGCGTGCCGCTTTCGTATGGCAGAAATCACCCTTCGGTCGGGTCGTACCCACCGCATTGACCTGGGCGCGGTGACACGTCTGGCACTTCTTCCGGGTGTGTTGACGGTTGCCATGCTCCTCGCGCTATTCTTTGGCACGGTGACTCTCTCTCCGACCGAGACGCTCCAGATTCTGCTGCATCGAGTGGGACTCTACACCGGTCGAGTGACCTGGCCGGCAACGGACGAGGCCATCATCTGGTCGATTCGGCTGCCGCGAGTGCTGGCCGCTGCACTGGTGGGCGCGGCGTTAGGGGTGGCGGGAACGCTCTTTCAGGCGGTCTTACGCAATCCCCTGGCCGATCCATACATCATCGGAACCTCCGCGGGAGCGCAGCTCGGCGTGTCGATCATGCTCCTGGTACCGATCGATGTCGGCGTTTTTGGTTTCGGACCGGTGCAGGTGGCGGCGTTTTGTGGGGCAACCGTCACCGTCCTCTTCGTCTATGGTCTGGCCCGGACTCGCGGCAGGACTCCGGTGGTGACGCTGCTACTGGCCGGCTTCGTGGTCAGCTCCTTTCTCATTTCTCTCTCATCCTTCCTGATCTCGGTGAGCAACCATATGACCCAGGTCATGAACTGGACCATGGGCAGCGTGGACGTCAGTGAGTTCTCTCAACTCGGACTGACCGGCCCATTGGTGATCGGGGCGGCGCTGCTGGCCTTCGCGCTCGCCCACCAGATGGATGTCGTGTTGCTGGGCGAAGCGCAGGCCGCCCACCTGGGCATCCGCGTGGAACGACTGAAGATCGCCGGAATCGTTCTGGGCGCTCTGCTGACCGCTCTGGCCGTCAGCCTGGCCGGGGTGGTTCCCTTTGTCGGTCTCATCGTCCCGCATACGGCTCGCTTACTGTATGGGCCTGCGCACCGAATCCTGGTGCCCACCGCCGCACTCGGGGGCGCGCTTTTTGTCGTGCTGGTCGACCTGATCGCCCGCACGGTTATCGCCCCCACCGAGATTCCGCTGGGCGTCATGACGGCGGTGGTGGGAGCCCCCTTTTTCCTGCATCTCCTGCGGCGCAGCAGGCGCGACTATGCCGTCTAGCCAGACCGGTCTGCACGCTCAGGGAGTGTGGTTCAGCTACGACTCGGATCCGGTCGTACGGAACGTCTCGCTCGAACTTCCCGCGGGCGGAATGGTCGCGCTGGCCGGTCCGAACGGATCGGGCAAGACCAGCCTGCTAAAACTGCTCAGCGGAGCCCTGCACCCAGTGCAGGGACTGGTCATTCTGGACGGTCAGCGCCTGGATTCGGCCCCACCTCGCCGCATCGCTCGACGCATTTCGGTGGTGCCACAGCAGGTCGAGCCACGACTAATGTTCACGGTGCAAACCATGGTCGCCATGGGGAGAACGCCGCACACCGGATGGTTCGGCGCCCCTCGGCAGTCGGATCGGGAAGCCATCCAGCGAGCCATCAGCGCGGCGGAGCTGACGGCCCTCACGGACCGTCCCTTCGCTGAACTGAGCGGCGGTGAGCAGCAGCGGGTGATGTTGGCCATGGCGCTGGCTCAGGAGACCGACTACGTCCTGCTGGACGAGCCTACCGTGCACCTCGACCTGCACCATCAGTACGAGCTACTCGAGCTACTCCGCCGCCTCCATCGCGAGCGTCAGATGGCCGTCCTGGCCGTTATGCACGATCTGAATCTCGCGGCGCTCTACTTCGACCGGATCGCCTTGATGCGTGATGGCGAGAAGATCGCCGATGGCCCGGCGGCTGAAGTGCTACACGATCCCGACAATCTCGCCGTGTTCCGAGCGCCCTTGAGCGTCGTATCGCATCCCACCTCCGGCGTGCCGCAAGTGCTGCTGGACCGAGGCGTGCAGATCTAAGTCAACTCCTCCGTTACACCAGCACTCGCCACCGCTACGCAGGCGGCGCCGGCCAATCCGACGTCATCACCCAGCTCGGCCGGCACAATCCGAACGTCGCCGCGCGGTACGGGGAAGGCATACCGTTCAACAATGCGCATCATTGGATCGAACAGCAGTGGACCAGCGCGGGTCACGCCGCCTCCCAGCGCAATCACCTCGGGGTTAAAGGTATGGATGCAGTTCAGCACGCCGAAACCGAGTGCCTCCGCCGCCTCGGTAAGCACCTCCAGCGCGTACGGATCCCCCTCCTGTGCCGCTCGGCTTACATCTGCCGCGCTGGCCGCTTCACCTCCTAGCCAATTCGATGCGATACTCTGACGGCCCGCCTGCAGCCCTTGCTGAAAGCGTCCCCCAATCGCAGTACCCGACGCCAGTGCCTCGAGGCACCCGATGTTGCCACACTTGCAGACCGGGCCGTGGCAGTCAATGGTGGTGTGTCCAAGTTCGCCCGCGGTGCCCGACACCCCCTCCAGCAGTTGCCCGTTGACGATGACGCCACCCCCGATGCCGGTGCTAATCGTCAGGTACACGAAGTCGCGGGTGCCGCGCCCGGCACCCAGGCGATGTTCGGCAAGGGCCGCGGCGTTAGCATCGTTCACCACGGCGACCGGCAGGCCCAGTCGCTCTTCCAGCATTAGTTTCAGCGGGACTTCGGTCCATCCTGTCAGATTCGGCGCCCCGTGGATAACACCAAGCCTGGCGTCCAGCGGGCCGGGACTGCCCACGGCGACGCGACGTATGCAGTCATGCGCGACCCCAGCATCCATCAGGGCGCGATCCACCATGCGCCCGATCTGGCCTACCACGCCCTTGGGTCCCTCCGGCAGAGCAGTCGCTTCCTCCTGCCTACCAGACAGTTGGAATCCTGGGTCTGTCACGGCGACCCGTAGCCGCGTGCCACCGAGGTCCACTGCCAGAAACCAGTCCTGCATAGTGTCCCTTCGCGCCTCCACACCTTCAGACTAGCAATGCGGCACGGGATTTCCTTACGGCACGTCCTGGGGACGCTGGATCAGGGCCAGCCAGCGCGGCCGCGTGGCAAAGACGGCAGCCGCCAGAGCGAGGCAGCCGAACACGATCAACCACGGCAGGACGCTGTGGTCGGCGGCGGCCGGGTGACGGACGAGAGCGTGGGACCGCTTGACGATCCGCGTCTTTCGCACCGGCTGCACCCTGGCGCCGCCGCTTTCGAGCACCCGCCGTACGTTTCGCACCTGTTTGCTGGAGAGCTTGCCGAGATCGACGGCATAGGCGCCGTTACTTGGGTCCGCCACGACGTGACGGGTTTCAAGATGCTTGCCATTCGAGAATTTGAGGACTACCTGGCTACCCCGTGCACCCTTGCCCACCAGGAGGGTGCGACCCTGATAGCTCAAGAGGTATCCGCTTAGCGTGTGCTTCCGGTTCAACTGTATCCGGCGGTGCGGCGTTACCAGCGCGGCTCGGGCCAGGGCAGAGAGCATATCGGCGCGGTCGCCATTCACGGTGTCGGGCGATTCGATCGAGGCCACGTGAGGCAATCGGTACAGGTCCTGGGCCGACACCTGACCCGGCACCTCGATTCCGCCGCGCAGCATGTCGATTGAAGCGTCCACGCCGGCTGCGCTCAACGCGCCGAGCGTCTGCAGGGCCTCAGCGTGGAGGGCACGGCTAAACGCTTCAGTGCCGCGTGAGGTCGAGGGGAGGCGGAGCAGGAGCAGGCGAGGCGCGTTGGTTGCCGGTAAATAGTTCATGCCCGGCCACCCCGGTGGAGGATTGATGACCAGCGGCGGCCTGCGCCACAGATAGACCGAATTCTCACCACGGTACGATTCAAGTGGATCGAGACCACCTCCCGACCAGCCGTACGGATCGACCGGCGAGCAGTTATGAAACACCGTGAAGTGCACGTGCGGTCCGGTGGAATGACCGGTGTTGCCACTGATGCCGATCTTCTGCCCGAGTTTGACCTTCTGCCCGCGATGAACCAGAATCTTGCTGAGGTGCCCGTACAGCGTCACGTATCCGCCGCGGTGCTCGATCATGATCATGTTTCCGTAGCCATGGTCCGGCATGGTTGGATACTCCATGGCGGCGAAGACGACCTTGCCCCGTGCCGCCGCGTACAGCGATTGGTAACTGATATCGTAGTCGTATCCGTTGTGGCCGTCGTAGTCGATATACTCGCGCAGCGATTTGTTCCAGTACCCCGGAAAGTCGGTGCGATGGTGCGCGGCATCGGGACCGGCCTGTGCCCCCGTCGCCGTGATAAGCAAGCCGTCCTGCGCGAAATTGGGCGAATCGTGATCGAAGTACGACACCAGCGAGGTCCAGCCGCGGTACGGCGGGGAGAGGAACGGTCTGGCGGCGGGAGGCTTGTTCGGTCCGTTACAGGTTACGGGCTGAACCGAGTCCTCAGTGTTGAGATTAATCGGCGGAGTGGCGGTTGGTGTCGGGGTCGGCGTCGCAGTGGGAGGATGCTTGTGCTTGCGATGATGCCTGTGCCGCGGGTGATCTGACGACGGCGTCACGGTCAGCGTCGGCGTCGCGGTCGACGTGATTGGCTGAGCAGTGGGAGTGGCGTGGTGGGGGTGGGGGTGACGATGCGTGCGTGGATGGGTCGTGCCTTCTGCTCGCGGGGTCGCGACCGGTCGAGGTGTAGGCGCGAGTGTGGGTGTGAGCGTCGCGGTCGCGGTCGCGGTTGGGCGAGGGGTGGCGGTCGCCGTCGCCGTCGCCGTTTGGGTGGGCGTCGCCTCATCCACTACCACAGCCGTTGGCGTCGAGGGATCAGCAAAGGCCGATGCATTCAGGGCCGAAGACCACGCAGCAGACACGACCACCAGCAGTAGACCGCCAAGGAAAGCGTGCTGCCGAGCAGATCGGCCTGGAGACAGAGTGAACCGGCGCATTACAAAGGTGCGAGCGCGACCGGCGGTCAGGCCAGAACGGGCTGGCGAACCTCGAACGAGCGAATGCGACTCTCCACCTGATCGATCACGTCGTCCGGTGTGGACGCGCCGGCGGTTAACCCGACTCGCGAGGCGCCATCAAACCAAGCAGGTTCCAGCTCATCCGGACGCTCCACCTGGTACGCCTCGACACCCTCCTCTTTAGCGGCCATTACCAATTTGCGCGTATTCGCGCTGGCGCAGCCGCCGATCGCAACCACCACATCCACGTCCTGCGCTAGCTCGCGGACGGCTCGCTGGCGATCCTTGGTCGGCTTGCAAATGGTGTTGATCACGCGGATCTCCACTCCACGAGCCACCATCGCTCCCACCAGATCGCGCGCCAGAGCGATGAACTTCTCGACGTTGGAGGTGCTCTGCGAGATCAGTGCCACACGCCGGGTGGGCTCCCAGTCCTGTAACTCATCCATGGACATGATGACTTTGGCTTTTCCGCCCGACCAGCCGACGATTCCCTTCACTTCCTTGTGTTTGGCGTCGCCGTAGACCAGCACCGAGTAGCGCTGCTGAACCAGATCATAGGCAGTCTTCTGGATGCGCGTCACCAGCGGACAGGTGGTATCGATCACCCGCAAGCCACGCGCCTCGGCCTCTTCCTTCAGGGCTGGTGGCGCGCCATGAGCCGTGATCGCCACCATGGCGCCGGGGGGCGCCTGGTCTAGACTGTCGATGACGTGGACCTTGATCTGCTCCAGCGCCTCGGCAATCTGCGGATTGTGCACAATAGCGCCCAGCGTGTACACCGGAACCCCCGAGTTGCCCAAATCTCGCACGATCTCAATGGCGTCGCGAACGCCGAAACAGAAGCCCATGGCCTGAGCCCGAACAATTTCCATAGAACGTAAAGATCCTCTAGTTGGTGTCCGCTCCTTCAATTGTACATGTCGGAGAGTTGACAACCGGCTCTCGCGGTGTTTTGCGGCGCCACGGGTTGAACGATATCATCGGAGCGTGGCCGGACGAGCGTTCGGACACATATTTGTGTGTGCAAGGATGGAGCAAGGGCGTGAGTGAGCCAGTCCGATTCGTCATCGTCGGCAACGGCGTGGCCGGCACCACCGCTGCCGAGCACATCCGGAAGAACCGCCCCGAGGCCCAGGTGACGCTCTTTGGGGCGGAGCCGTATCCGCTCTACAACCGGGTCGCCCTTCCCATCTTCCTGAAAGGGAAGGTGCAACAAAAGAATGTGATGATGCGTAGCGTCGACATCCACGAGCAGCGCGGTATCACGCTGGTCCTGGACACCTGGGTGAAGCAGATATCGGCCGAGGATCACACGGTTACCACCGACGCGGGCCACGAGATACCGTACGACCGACTGCTGCTGGCCACCGGGGGAACGCCTCGACCGCTGGGCGTGCCGGGCGACCAGCTGGAGGGGGTCTATGAGTTCCAGACGCTGGACGATACCAAGGCCTTGAGCGCGCGCTGCGAGGAGTCACGCTCGGCGGTGGCCCTGGGCGGCAGCTATATCGGCTACGAGCTGGCCGAAGCGTTTTCGCACCGTGGCCTCCACACCACGTGGATCATGCGCGGCGATCGTTTTCTGCGCCGACTGCTCGATCCGCAGGGCGGCGAAGTTGTCGACGCGCTGGCCGCGGACCGGGGGGTCCAGGTGATCTACAACGACTGGGCCGCCGAGATTCACTCCGATAACGGCGTCCCCAAGTCGGTCACCACGCTGGACGGTCACACCGCGCCAGCCGATATGGTGGGCTACGGCATCGGCCTGCGGTACTACACCGAACTGGCGGAGAGCATCGGCATCGAGATACAGAAGGCTATTATCACCGACGAGTGTCTCCAGACCTCGGCACCGGACGTCTTTGCCGCCGGTGACGTCGCCGAGTTTTTCGACGTCATCATCAATCGTCACAACCAGATGGGCACCTGGGACAACGCCGCCTCGCACGGGCGGCTGGTCGCTCAGAACATGCTGGGCAATCGCCTGGTGTACACCGAGGTGCCGACCTACGTGACCACCATGTTCGGTTCACGGCTGAGCGTGCTGGGGCTCACGCCCGAGAGCCACCCCGAGCTGGAGCGGGAGGTTCAGGTGAACTTGGCGGCCCGCAAGTATCGCGCGCTGTTCTTTTATGAGGGACGACTGGTCGGCGCGGTGATTATCGGGGTGCTCAAAGGGCGACGCAAGCTCGAAGAGCTGATCAAGGGCCGCCAACCGGTAGTGGGAGAGCGGCGCGCCCTGTTCGATCTGCTGGGGCCGATCGCGGAAACTGAGCCGCTCGACGACTGAATAGAGCAGCGTGCGCGGTACCATAGAGCAGAGAGAAGAGGTGACGCGGTGGCCGCATCGTTGGTGGAACTGGGACTGGCACTACTCTGTATCGCCGCCGCGGGCTCGCTCCTTATCCGTCTGCTGGACAACTACCGTGAGATCGGACGTAAGGGCAAGTCGTGATGGTTGGGCCAGGCCAGGAGGGCGGGATGAAACAGCTGGTTGAACTTCAGGTGAACGGCGAGGTACAGCAGGTCGCCTTTGAGCCGTACAAGACGCTGCTGGAAGTGCTGCGCGAAGACCTCGAGCTGACCGGCACCAAACACGGCTGCGAGCTGGGCGAGTGCGGGGCCTGCACGGTCCTGGTCGAGGGCGAGCCGATCATGTCCTGCATCTACCTCGGCATCGAGGCGGCCGGCAAAACGATCGAGACCGTGGAGGGCCTGGCCGAGCGAGGCGAGCCGCAGGCGCTGCAACGTGCCTTTGCCCGCACCGGCGGCGCCCAGTGCGGCTACTGCACACCGGGGATGTTGATGAGCGGCACGGCGCTGCTCCGCGCCAACACCGAACCCAACCGAGCCTATATTCAGGAAGCCCTGGCGGGGAATCTCTGCCGCTGTACCGGTTACACCAAGATTTTCGAGGCAGTCGAAATGGCGGCCTCCGAGTTGCACAAGTCCGAGCGGACGCAGAGAGTAAGTTGAGCGACGAGGAACTGGCCGTCGTCGGCAAACGCAGCCTGAAGTACGACTGGCACGCCAAGCTGACCGGCGCGGCGCGCTACACCGACGATCTCCGTCTCCCCCGCATGATCTGGGGACGGCTGCTGCGCAGCCCCTATCCGCACGCCCGTATCCTGCACATCGACACCAGCCGGGCCGAGTCGCTGCCCGGCGTCTTTGCCGTGGTTACCGGCAAGGAATTACCGATCAAGTTCGGCATCCTCCCCTCCAGCCAGGACGAGACCGCGCTGGCCATCGACAAGGTGCGCTATGCCGGCGAGGCGGTGGCCGCAGTAGCGGCGATTGACGAGTGGACCGCGGAAGAGGCCTGTCACCTGATCGACGTGCTCTATGAGCCGGTACAGAGTATTATGTCAATCGACGAGGCGCTTGATCCGGAGAGCGAGAAGATTCACGACTGGACCCGCCAGGGCAACATCCAGAAGGCCGTGAAACTCGAGTTCGGCGACCTGGAAGAGGGTTTCGCGGAAGCGGACTACATCCGGGAAGATGAATTTTATTTTGAGGGCAACAGCCACGTCCCGCTGGAAAACCATGCGGTGCTGGCCAACTGGGAGCCGAACGGCAAGCTCACCGTCTGGTCCTCCACCCAGACTCCGCACTATCTTCACCTCGAGTTGAGTAAGGTCCTCGAGCTGCCTCCCAGCCGGATCCGCATTATCGTCCCACCGGTCGGCGGCGGCTTCGGCGGCAAGAGCGAGGCCTTCTCGCACGAGGTGGTGGCTCCGGTGCTCTCGCGCAAGGCGGGCCGGCCGGTTATGATCTCGCTGAGCCGCGAAGAGGTGTTCTACTGCCACCGTGGGCGTCACCCCGTGAGAATGTGGATGCGCACCGGAGTGAAGAAGGATGGCGCCATCACCGCCATGCACTTCACCTCGACGCTCGACGGCGGCGGGTATGGCTCGTACGGCATCGCCTCCATGTACTACACCGGCGCGCTCAACACCCTGCCCTACAAAGTGCCGCGCTACTACTTCGAGGGCCGTCGCGTCTTCACCAACAAACCGCCCTGCGGCCCCAAGCGCGGACACGGCACGGTGCAGCCCCGCTTCGCCATCGAGTGCCAGATGGACAAGATCGCGGAAGCGCTGGACCTGGACCCAGCCGAGATGCGGACACGCAACAGCGTGGAGGCCGATAGCTGGACGGTCAACCACCTGCGGGTGACCACTTGCGGCCTGAACGAGGCCATTGAAAAGGTGGTGGCACGCTCCGGCTGGAAGGAGAAGCACGGCAAGCTGGGTCCCGGACGAGGCATCGGGCTCGCCGCCAGCGTGTATCTCTGTGGCGCCGGCCTGCCCATCTACTGGAACCCGCTGCCCCACTCCGGGGCCCAGATCAAGGTCGATCGGGGCGGCGGTGTCACCGTCTACTGCAACACCTCGGATATCGGACAGGACTCGGACTCGATGCTGGCCTACGTGGTGGCCGAGGAACTGGGCGTCAACATCGCCGACATCCACCTGGTCACCGGGGACACCGGCCTGGCCCCGGTCGATCTCGGCTCGTACTCCAGCCGGGTCACCTTTATGGCTGGCAACGCCGCCAAGCAGGCCGCCGAGCGGATGAAAGCGCAGATTTACGAAGCGGCAGCCGAATCGCTAGGAGTACCGGCCGGTAAGCTAGTCGGCGCCGCCGGCATGATCTACTGCGCCGAGGATACTGCTCAGCAGATCAGCTTCGCTGCGGCGGCGCAACTGGCGGAAGAGAGATTCGGCACGCTGGCCTCGGTCGGCTCGTACACGCCGCCCAAGCTGGCCGGCGACTACAAGGGCTCGGGAGTCGGCCCCTCGCCGGCGTACAGCTTCACTTGCTGCGCCGCCGAGGTCGAGGTCGACCTGGAATCGGGCGTCCTGACGGTGAAAAAACTCACAGTGGCGCACGACCTGGGTCGCGCGCTCAACCCCGTGGTATGCGAGGGACAAATCGAGGGTGGCATGTACATGGGCTACGGCGAGGCAGTGGTGGAAGAGCAAATCTTCCGCAAGGGGTTGCACAAGCAACCCTCCCTGCTGGAGTACAAACTGCCCACCAGCCTGGATGTGCCCGAGTTGGAAGCGATGATGGTGGAAACCATCGATCCGGAAGGTCCGTTTGGGGCCAAGGAGGTTGGCCAGGGACCGCTGGCTCCGGTCATCCCGGCCATTGCCAACGCCGTCTATGATGCCATCGGCATTCGCTTCGACAGCAGCCCCATCACCGCCGACAAGATTCTGCGAGCGCTGGAAGCACAGCGCAAAGCAGCCGTCTCCACCCCGCGCGTCGCCTCGGCCCAGTAGAGGGTAAGCTGTGCTCCGTCTATCGCGCTTCAGCTATCTGGCGCCGAGATCGCTCGACGAGGCCCGCGACCTACTTGCGCAGCACGGCGAGGACGCGGTGCTGATGGCGGGGGGAACCGACGTGCTGGTGAATATCAAACACCGGCTGGTCACCCCCCAATACGTCATCGGCATTCGTGAACTACCGGAGCTGCATGGCTTTGGCGTCGAGCCGGACGGCTGGCTCACTGTCGGCGCAGGCGTTTCCCTGAAACGGGTCGAGCAGGACGCGGCGATCCAGTCCCGTTACCCAGCCCTGGCCCAGGCGGTCCACCTCATCTCCACGCCCCAGGTGCGAGTTCAGGGGACGATCGGCGGGAACGTGTGCCTGGACGTTCGCTGTAACTACTACAACCAATCGTACGAGTGGCGTAAAGGCGTCGGGTTCTGCATGAAGAAGGACAGCCCAATCTGCCGGGTCGCGCCGGGCGGCGACCGCTGCTGGGCGGTAGCTTCCGCCGATAGCGTCCCGGTCCTGATCGCCCTCCGCTCCGAGGTCAGCATCCTGGGCGACCAGGGCGTGCGCCGCGTCCCCCTGCAGTCGCTCTATCAGGACGACGGGCTGGCGCCGCTCGCCCTTCGCTTCGGGGAGGTGATCACCGCCCTGCACGTCCCGCCCGAGGAGGGCTATGTGACGGTCTACCGCAAGTTTCGGATTCGCCAGTCCTTCGACTTCCCGCTAGTCGGAGTATCGGCCGCGGTGCGTCTGGATCGAGCCGGCGCCGTGGCCGACAGCCGGGTGGTCACCACCGCCATCGCCTCCTACCCCGAGCGCTCACCCGCCGTCGAGAGCGCGATCATGGGCCGTCCGCTGGACGAGGCGTCCATCGAAGCCGCCGGCAAGGCCATGTTCCGCCAGGCCAAACCGATGGACAACACCGCCGGCACCATCTTCCACCGCAAGCGCATGGCGCGGATCCTGTTGGAACGAGCCCTACGCGAGATCGCGGGAATCGACGAGCCGGTGCGTCAATCGGCGTAGCGCCGCGTTGAGTGCCGCTACCGCCCGCGACGGGATAGCCTGCCTGGGTGCGTACGCGATGAACCGACCCTCTTGAAAAAGGGCCCGGTTGAGCACGAGTCCGGGTTGGGCCTGCTCACTCCGAGAAGTCACGTGGATTGAGGAAACATTTTGCAGTAACGCGTCCAGATTACATCGGTGTACTGTCTCGCATACCATTCGGCATAGCCCTCGCCGCGGTTGGCAACCCCGCCTTGCCTGGTGGTAAGAGCATCGTGGTGGTGTCCAAGCTCATGGAGGAAGGTGAAGAGAAGCTGGTCAGCTCTGGCTGTCCACTCTGTCCAGTGAAGACGAATCTGTCCAGCGTGCTCCTCGCAGGGAACACCAAGGACTTTGATCCTGGGCCTGCGCTCTTCGTAGAAGCGGGGCGAGTAATCCTCCCAGAGTTCGTCCGGCCAGGCGCAGATGTGAACAACCCCCGGTCTGTAATACCCGTAGGAAGACGCACTCCCAGGTGCGAGGACGATTGCGTCGAGTTCCCGTGCAATTTCGTCCCACTCCGGAAGGATCTCGATGAAGCGGAGAACATCGCGCTGCATGAGCAGGTGGCGGTAGCCATAGCCAGGCCGCCGGCGGTCAACGACCGGCACTACCTGGAAGGTGTTGTAGTAGTTCGGGGTTTCTTCCCAGTTATTCTTTTTCTGCACCCGACCATGCTTCACCCCCGGCGTACTCTTGCGATTGAATGTGGTCATACGTCCCTCTCATCAAAGAGCGCGGACAATGCCTTCTCGTCGTCGATCCTCCCATCGCTCCTAAATCTCTCGACTTCGACCCGGCCATCCTCGAAAAACTCCACCTGCCATCTTGTTCCAGGCATTGAGACCATCACCAGGATGGCGTCGCGGACAGTGTCCAGGCGATACCACAATTTTGCTTCGTCCAATTGCTGGATGAAGGCGATCAGTCCGCGTAGGGGATTCGGTCCCGAGGCAGTCAACTGTTGAACCACTTTGTAGGATTGCATAACCGTTGCAAACATATTCCGATGAGAAACACCCGTGTCACTTCACTTGCAAAACGGATTCAGGAGCGTGGCCGTCATTACTCTAGCGTCGGTGGGGCTCGGAGCCGCATGAGGTGTACGGGACGCGACGGCGGAGAACGTACCCTACGCCCGAATCGAAAACGTTCAATGTCGTCATCAAGGCAAGGGTCGGGTCGGTAGCTACATGGCGGACGTCCAGCTCCTAAATTTTGCGCCGAGGAGCAATTTGATATACCAGAAGATCGCAGTTGTGGAGAATGCGATAACGGGCAAGGTGATCGTGTCCCATCCGGTTGAGACGTAGGCGTGCGTTAGCATGAGTTGCTCAGGATGAGACAGTGAGTATAGCTACAAGGTTTCGCGCGACGATCCCAGCGTGGAGGGGGTGCACGGTGTGTCGGCGGCGGGTGCCCATTAGACTCTCTTTTCTTGCAGCAATCGGCGGGGTATGCTTTCTGCTTCCTCTTTGGCCCGCGGCGGCCAGTGCACAGACATCAACGCCCCCGGCCCTCGTGGAATTCCGGATCGGGGTGATCTCCGCGGTTGGCAAGCCAGCCGGGAAATTGCTGGTGCGCTACTCGTGGCAAGGCGAAATCGTGTCGAAACGGGTCGATGGAGCAGGTGACGCGCTGTACGTCCCCACGGGTACGATGGTTCATTTGTCGGAGCGGACGAACAGCCGTTGCCGATGCGTGTTTCACTGGACGCTGCAGATCAGCGGAAACCAGTCTCGACGAAAATTCCTTATTAAACCCACCATAACCTTAAGAATCACGGAGCCGCAGCAGGTCGCGGCTGTATTTGTGCCAGTGAGTGGCGACATCGCGCTCGTACCGCCCAGGCAGGATGCCGTGCTCGCACCACTACCGGCCGGGCAGGTGCGCGTTCCGGCGATCCGTGCGTTGCAGGCCGCCGAGAAGGTGTGGGGTCTCTCCGATAGTGAGATTGATCCGAAGGCCGGAATAGTCCGGGCGGTAGTCAGCATCGAGGGTGATGTGGTGCACCAAGACCTCAAGGCCTGGCTCGTCATTGCTGACCGGGAAATGCCGAACTTTGCTCCCGGCAGCACCATCACCTACCACAAGGTTGTGGTGGTGGTGAGTGCGGTGACCGGCCGCGTCATCTTCTCCTACCCCACGGAGCCGACGAGCCCATAGTGCTCCAGCGCTGTCGCCGGGATCTCGTTTCACTATATGGCCGATAAAGTCATGAGCAGATCTTGCATGCACGCTCGTGGTACGGGATCTTCTCTCTGTCCGATATCGGCTTATGATTGTCTCGGGACCGCACCCGCGTCCCTCACCCGACGGTTTCATCAGCCTCCCATCGCACGCCGTTGAATCGCGCCGGACAGAACGCCCGCGGAATCTCGACGCCCTGCGCCTCGATTCTCCTCGCCACGGACTCGCCGCACCTGAATGCCATCGACACGCCATGTCCTGAATACCCGGCAGCAACATATAGATCGGGCATGCCGGGAACTGGCCCTACCACCGGGAAGTGGTCGAGCGTAAAGCCCATGCATCCGGACCACCGATAGTCGATTGTCGCCTCAGCGCCGACCGTCCTATGAACGAATACGTCGAGCGCCGCCTGGATACCCTCGTGCAGCACCTCGTCCCTGCCCACCTCGCCCGCGAGGTCCAGATCGCGCCACCCGCCAGCTACCAGCCGTCCATCGGCGGTCTGCCGCCAGTACTGGTAGCCGTGGTTGGCATACATGGGAAAGGGAACTACGACCGACGGCAAGGGCGCGGTGGCCAGGACCTGTCCACGGGTGGGGTAGATCGGAAAATCGGGGAGGAGTCTCGACGTCCAGGCATTGGCGGCCAGAATGACCGATCGGGCGTGAACTACGCCCGACGGGGTGAACAGCTCCCATTCGTCGTTGCGCTCCAGCCTATCCACCGGTGTCCGCTCATGGAAGGTGACTCGGGTGGATAGAGCGTGGGCCACGCCGCGAACAAACCTGCCGGAGTTCATCTCCGCGTTGCCGGGATAGTACAGACCGGCAAAATATGGTCGATCAAACGGACGCGGTAACTGCTCCGCGCTGGCCAGGCAGGTGGCGATGCCGGCTGCGGAGAGCGCATGGTGCGTGTGCTGGAGCACCTTCACCTCGTCCTCAGATGCGGCCAGCGACATGCTGCCGCGGCGAAGATAGCCGCAGTCGATCTCGTACTCCTCGATCAGCCGTGCAATGCCGCGATTGTTCTCGACGGTGAAGTCCCACAGATCCCGAGCCATATCGGCTCCCAATCGATCGACCGCGTCGGCGTACTCCATGGCGGGACCGGCCAGCACGAAGCCGCCGTTGCGACCGCTGGCGCCGCTGCCAACCGTTTCGGCTTCCAGGACTACCACCCGGGCGCCACTGTCGCGTAGCGCGTACGCCGCGCCGAGGCCGGAGAGACCGGCGCCGACAATCGCCACATCGACCGACAGGTTGCCCTGCAGCGGAGGATACTGGACCTGGTCCACGTCCACCCAGAGCGGCCTCACTACCGGTCGATTCCCGTGATCCGCAAGCCGGAATGCACTTTGTAGATCCGATTCAGCGTGACGAGCAGAGCGGTGCATTCCTCCACATAGCGAGAACTGGAGAGGCGACCGCCGGAGAGACCACGAATACCGGATATCGCGTTCGCCAGGCGGACCACCAGGCGACGAGCCTCCGCGTCGTCCGAGCAGACCAGCACGTCGGTGTCGGGCGTCGCCGCGAGGTCCTGTAGCTGGTGGGCATCGACCGTCTGGAAGGCGCTGACGACCCGCGAGCCGGGCAGATACGCCTGCACCTCTTGAGCCGCCGATCCCGCCTCTACCCGTCGCGCCTGCGGGCGGCCATCAACAAACTCAACCGGGGCGATGGTGCTGACCACGATCTTCCCCTGCAGCAAGGGAGCTAGTGGCGGAAGCGTGTCCTTGAGGCCCGCATAGGGGATGGTCAGGAACACTACGTCCCCGGCCTCGCAGGCGTCGCCGTTCTCAGCGCCCGCCAGCAAAAAGTTGGGGATGCTTTCCCGTAGCTGGGCGGCAGTTTCCTCGGCTCGCTGCTGCGAACGTGAGCCAATCACCACCTCGTAGCCGGCGGCGGCGAAGCGCAGCGCCAGGCCGCGCCCTTCGGGTCCGGTCCCGCCCACGAAGGCCAGCCGTCGAACCTCAGGCTGGGGCGAAGACATCAATCATGGCCTTTACATCGTCACCCAACGGATAGAGCACTGGACAGGTGGTCCCGCTATCGACATACTCCTGCACTTTGGATCGAACCTCGTCCGGCGTTCCGGAGGCGGTGATGAGCTGTACCACGTCGTCCGGCACCAGCTTCATGGCGCGGCGAATCTGCTCCTCGCTGGCCGGCCATGTGAGCACGCTCTGAATGCGATTAAGAACCTCATCGCTCACACCGCTGGCCTTCATGATGTGCGGCTGCTGTCCTAGATACTGCGTCACCAGCTCGCGGGCATGGTCCAGTGCCCGCCCTCGATCCTGGTCCATCGACACCACCACCAACTGCGGCCGATCGATCTGATCCAGCGTCTTGCCGGCCTTTTTCCCGCCGGCTTCGATCTGAGCCAGCGCCCGCAGGTTGTACTGCGGCGAGACCAGATAGTTGAGCAGCACGCCGTCGCAAATCTCGCCGCCCAGGGCCAGCATCTGTTCGCCGGTGGCCCCGAGATAGATCGGCACCCGTTTCGGGCTGCGGTCGCCGTGCACGATATCGATCTGCACGTCCGTCAGGCTCACGAACTCGCCGTGGAAGGTCACCGTCTCCATGGCCAGCAGACGCCGCACCACCTCGACCACCTCGCGCATCGCCTTAAGTGGGCGGCGCCGGTCCACCCCCACCTTGGAGGCCAGCGGCTCCCACCAGGCTCCAATGCCGCATAGCACACGTCCCGGCGCCAGATCGTCCAGCGTCGAGAAGGTAGCGGCGGTTACCGCCGCGTTGCGGGTCCAGTTGTTAATGACACCACTGCCCACCTTAATGCGTTCGGTGACGGCCGCGAAGGCCGCCATGGGCACGATGGCATCGCGCACCAGCCGCGACTCCGCCTGCCACACGGCGTCGAAGCCTCGCTCCTCCGCATACCGCACGTACTCCATGCCCTCGCGGATCGGGTGCTTATCCTGCAAGTAAAGCCCCACGCGCTCAAGCTGCCCCGCCATGCATCCCCTCCATTGCGACCCGTCCGGCCATACGCTGCAGTATAAACGCGCGGTTTGTCTTCCAGTGATCAGAGTCAGAGAGATCCCCTACGGAGCAGCCGTCGCGGCATTTGCCCCGTGCAGCCGCTCAAAATCTCGTCGCGTTATCGTCATCTTTACTTCCTCGTGGTATCCCACGCGAGGCGAAAAGCGGCGTCGCTTTTCGGTTACCTGAAAGCCCACGCGAACGTAACTGCGTCGCGCTCGCTCGTTCGACTCGTAGGTGTGCAGGTAGACAGCTTCTAGCCCATGCTCGCGAAAAAGGTGACGCAGGAAGGCGATGACCGCATCGGTGCCGAGTCCCTGGCCCCAGTACTGTTTCTCACCGAGGTAGACGCCCAGCTCACCGGATTTGTCGCGGGACCCGAGATTGTAGCAACTGACCATGCCGACCAGCTCATTGTGCTTGGTTAGAATGCCGTAGCTGACGCGCTTGCCGTCGCGCGGCCAGTCGCGCTCGCGCACCGTGTTCTCAAACTGCGCAAAGGTTCGCGCGCCAGGGATGGTACCGCTCCAGTACTGCAATACATCGTCCAGACTCCAGCGGTACCGGCGGCGCAACTCATCCTCGGAAAAGCCCCACGCCGCCGGTCGAAGCCGCGTCATCTGGCCCTCGACCAGCCTGTGCTCTGCCATTCCCAAGAAACGTCCTCCGCGCATTCTACCGAACGTCACGGCACAGTTCGTGCCAGCTTGACAACTGATTATTCTGGAGGTTGGATCGTGATCGTCTGCGAAGCATGTGGAACCGAAAATCCACCGGACCGGAAGTATTGCACTAAATGCGCCCGCAAACTCGACCCAGAAACCCAGCGGGCAGTCGCCCTGCAGCGCTCAGAGCACACCGCCATGAGTATCAATTGGTCGGCGATTATCACCGCGCTGGTGGTGTTACTGATCGTGCTGGCCGTGCTGTTTCTGCTGGTAACGCACGTGCTGTAGGCCGCTACACAGCGCGATGCAGTGCCGGCGCGTGCGTCTCGTCCCTCTAAGATTGGCCGGCTCGTTCTGCATCCGCACCGGGCTACCGCGCCTGCTGCAACTCTTCAAGGTAGCCCGGCAGCTCGCTGAGCGACTCGATCACCCGATCAGGCACGATCGGATGGCCCTCGACTCCCTCCCGGCGATACTGGCGAGTCAGTACCCCGCGCATCCCCACGGCCTGCGCCCCCATCACGTCGTCGTAGAGCCGATCGCCCACGAAAACCCCCTCCTCCGGCTGAACGCCAAGCTTCTCCAGCATGCCCTCAAACATGGCGCGATGCGGCTTTCTGACGCCTATTTCGGCGGAATACAGGGAGGCATCGAGGTAGTCATCGATGCCCATACGAGCGGCGTCCTCCCGCATCATCTCAGGCAGAAAGTGGGCGTTGGAGACCAGACCAATTTTCAAGCCGGCGCTCTTGAGCCGGCGCAGCACGTCCAGGTTGGCCGGATCCATCCGCTGGGTTGAGGTAAGGGCGCGGTGTTCCAGCTCGACGATCTGCCGAACATACTGATCCGACAGTTCCACCCCGAAGCCGCGCAGCACGCCGGCGAAGGCCTGGACGATGTCGACCTCTTCCAGCTGGCGTAGCATGTATGACTCGGTAACCGTGCGCTCTACCCGTCGTGAGAGTTCGCGCACCAGTTCCGGCGCCTGAGGGAGATCGCGGATCGCCTGCGCCGTGAGCATTTCATGGACCTGGGTGTACACCTCGAGCAGGCGGTCCTCGGCGTACACAAAGTCGACCAGCGTATGGCCATAGTCGAAAATTACCGCGCGGATCGTCATACCAGCGCACCTCAAATGACACAAAAAAACCCCGGAGACCGGGGCCGAGTACAGCAGTATATCAAGCAGATCAGCGCAGACGGACCACCGCCACAAAAGAGGCGATCACCAGCGGAAGGGCAAACCGGAGTATCAAGGCGACGCCGCCGATGCCGGCTGCGGAGAGGCCTCCGCCGAAGCGCAATCCCTGGATGGTATATGCGATTACCATGCCGCCCACCACGCACAGCACGGCGAACGCCTCCAGCCAGCGATTGGATCGGCGCAAGGCGAGCCGTCCCATCACCTGGCTGACGGCAACACCCACCAGAATGGCCACAAAGAAGCCCAGGTAGGGCACGAACGAAGCGACAAACCAGCACAGTGCGCTGACCAGCAATCCGGCCGGCACGGCTCGGGCCAGCAAGGATGGACCCACCGAGAACTGAGGGAGCTTGCGTAGCTGCGCGCACTCGCGGCAGCGGTACCCCACCGGCGTTTGCACCAGGCAGCTGGTACAAATCGGTTCGTCGCACTTGCTGCAGCGCAGCCGGGTTTCGCGCTTCGGATGGTTCTTGCAGCGCAATTCGTCGGGCGCATCGGCAGCGGAACTCACGGCAGGGGCGCCTGATGCACCGTAACGCGTATCCGGTCGAGATCCCAATCCCGATAGAGACGGGGCAGCATGTCGTACGGCGTCCACTCATTCTGCTGGCCGTATTTACCCTGATATTCCTTGAGCGTTTCGCCCACGTAATCGAACTTGATCTGACAGATGCGCAGCCCGACGGGCAGGACGATGCTGCAGGTCGTATGGTTGCTGATCTCCATGGTCCAGCGGGATATATACCCAACGTCGCCCACGCCGGCGCACTTGCAGACCGACAACCCGGAGCGACCAATACTGCTTCGCGCGTGCATGGTCGTGGTATAGCCGTTGGTAGCGCCGATCACTTCCTGGGTGTGCGCCAGAATGGTGGTACCCGGCTTCACCACGATCGTTCCCTCGGCGCGCCGCGGCTCACCCCAGAACGAGCGCGCCTGCTCTTCGTCGGTAAAGTCGATGACCTCCAGATACTTGGTCGGCTGAAAAAACCACTCGCCGAGCCGGCAATCGTATGAGTTGGTGCCGAGCTGACGTGGATCGAACGGTTCGATGACGACGTTCCCCGCCGTCAATTCTTCCATGATGCGCTTGTCGGAGAGGAGCACTGAGGCCTCCGGTCGGTAATGAGAAGGGTTTCTATCAGGTGGTAAGGACATGTCCTCTTGCATAAAAGATAGTCGGTATACTGTGCCATCCCTCAAGCTGGACGTTCTCTGTGACACACGATCCCCTCGCCGACTTCGACCGTGAGATTTTGCACTTCCTGGAATCAGTCGGGATTCCGCCCGACCCGGCCACGCTGAACACGCCCGCCGACCGTGAGTTCGGCGAACGGGCCACCAACGCCGCCATGCGCTTGGCAAAAGACCGGCGCATGGCGCCGCGCCAGATCGCCGAGGAGGCGGTGGCTCACTTCGATCCCCACCAGGCCAGCTTGATCGCCGCCGTCGAACCGGCCGGACCGGGGTTCATCAACTTCCGTCTCAACTACACGGTGTTTGCGCCCCAGGTGATCGCGGCAGTTCGAGAGATGGGCGCGATCTATGGTCGCCGGGCCAGCACTGCGCCACAATCGATCGTGGTCGAGCACACCTCGGTGAACCCGAACAAGGAGTGGCATATCGGTCATGTCCGGAACGCGGTGCTGGGAGACGTGGTCGCGCGCCTGCTGCGTCTGGCGGGTAACCAGGTGCAGGTTCAAAATTACATCGACGACACGGGCCTGCAGGCCGCCCAGGCCGTGTACGCCCTGCTCAATTTCCCAGAGCAGCCCCTGCCGGATGAGAAGTATGACCACTATATCGGCCGGCTGTACGTCAAAATCGCGGCGGAGATCGCCGCCGAGCAGGCGCTCAAAGACCAACTAAAGGCTGTGCGCAGTGCCGCCCTTGAGCCGAGCGGCGCCGCCCAGACCGAGCTAGATGAGACCGCCAGCGACCTGGCGCGATTGGCCAACATCGAGCGGCTCAAGACCGGAATCCTCCAGACCATGCATGCCATCGAGCGCGGCGAGCACAACGACATCCAGCACCAACTGCTCGGCGCTCAACTCAAGACCGCCTACCGTCTCGGTATCTTTTACGACCTGCTGAACTGGGAGAGTCACCTGGTCGGCTCCCATCTCTTCGCGGAAGCGATCCGCCAGATCGAACAATCTCCAACCGTGTATCGCGCCACGGAGGGCCACTACGCGGGCGCCCTGGTTATCGAGACGCGGGCCAGGGCACGCGAAGGCGATGAGCCAAAGCTCGAAGTACTGATTCGATCGAACGGCATCCCGACCTATGTGGGCAAGGACATCGCCTACCACATGTGGAAGTTCCAGTTGCTGCCGGACCGGATGACCTATGCCGAATACGCCACCCAGCCGAACGGTGAGACCCTGTGGTCCACCGCGCTGCACGGGTCGCCGCGCTCCCAACCGTGCCCCGATCGCCTGATCAACATCATCATGGTGCATCAAAGTCAGGCACAGGAGGCAGTCAAAGACGGGCTGAGCGCCGCCGGTTTCGGCGAGCAAGCGGAACACCTCTTTCACCTGGCCTACGGTCTGGTCAGCACCGCCCACGGGAAGATCAGCGGCCGTAAGGGCACCGGCGTCTCGGGCGACGCGGTGATCGAGGAGGCGGTTCGGGCCGCTCATCAGCGCATCAAAGAGAAGCGAAGCCAGGATCTGAGCGATGAAGAGATGGAACGCATCGCCGAGGCGGTGGGGATCGGCGCTCTCCGCTACTTCATGGTGCAATACAACCCGCTGCGTGATATCGTCTTCGATGTCGCGGATGTGGTGAGCTATGACGGCAATACGGGCCTCTACGTGCAGTACGCCCTGGTTCGGATGTTCGCTATCCTGCGCCGGGGAGCGGAGGCCGGGGTGACCGCCGGAACCATCGACGCAGCCGATGCCGGGTTACTCCAGCACCAGCAGGAACAGCGCCTCCTGTTTCATCTGGCCCAGTACCCGGAGTTGGTGGCTACCGCCTGCCGGACCCTTTCGGTCAATCTGCTCGCCGAATACGCCTATGAGCTAGCCAGTATCTTTAGCCAGTTCTACCGGGATTGCCCGGTGCTCAACGCCGAGCCGGCCCTGCGCGATGCTCGCTTGCTACTGGTGCGGATAGTTCGCGAGGTGCTGACCAACGTCTGCGGGGTGCTCGGGGTGCCGGTAATCGAACGGCTCTAACCGCTCGACCGGGCACGGTATACTGGCGGGTATGTCGCAAAAAACAGGGGTCTCCGTAGCCGTCGAATCGCTGGTCAAGACCTTCAAGGGCTCGATTCGCGCCCTGGACGGCGTGAGCTTCGAGATCCCGACCGGCACGGTTTTGGGCTTGCTCGGACCGAACGGCGCCGGCAAGACCACCGCCGTCCGGGTGTTGACCACGCTGCTCCGTCCCGATTCCGGCAGTGCCCATGTCGCCGGCGTTGATGTGCTGGCCAACCCTGGGGATGCACGCAAGGTTATCGGCCTGGCCGGGCAGTACGCAGCGGTGGACGAGGCGCTCACTGGGTCCGAGAACTTACTGCTGGTCGGCAGCCTCAACCATCTGAGCCGGGCGGTCCGGCGCGAGCGTGCCAGAGCGCTGCTGGAGCAGTTTGGTCTGGCCGAGGCAGCCAACCGACCGCTAAAGACGTACTCCGGGGGAATGCGTCGCCGCCTGGATCTCGCCGCGGCGTTGGTCGCGCAACCACCAGTGCTGCTCCTCGACGAGCCCACCACGGGGTTGGATCCGCGCAGCCGGATCGATCTGTGGGGGGTGATCGCGAATCTGGTGGCCGGAGGAACCACGGTGCTGCTCACCACCCAGTACCTGGAAGAGGCCGATCGATTGGCCAACCGGATCTGCGTGGTCGATCATGGCCGTGTGATCGCCGAGGGATCAGCCGCCGAGCTGAAGGCCAGGCTGGGTGGCACCGTGGTGGAGGTCGTGCTGTCCGACGACGCCGCCGCCGCATCAGCCGCTCAGGCCCTGACCGGGGCTGGCGATGCCAGCCCCATGCGGGATGGCGCCGTGGTTCGCCTGCCCACCTCTGCCGGTCCCGCCACGTTGACCGAGGTCGTTCGCCGCTTGGACGCGGCAGAAATCGAGGCTACCGGGCTACAACTGCGGCAGCCGAGCCTGGACGACGTGTTCCTCTCGCTCACCGGCCATGCGGCCGAGCAGGAGGAAGAGAACAAGCGCCCGGCTAAGTGGCGGCCTGGGCGGCCCAAGGAGAAGTCCGCGTGAGCACCTCGATGGTGCGTCACACCGCCGGCAGACTGGGCTGGGCGGTGACCGACAGCATTGCCATGACCGGCCGGAACCTGCGCCGGATAATGCGCGCTCCCGATGCGGTGATGTTTACTCTGGTCTCGCCCATCATGTTTACCTTGCTCTTCCGCTATGTCTTTGGAGGCGCCATCAAAGGGCTCGACGGCATCAACTACGTGAACTACCTGATCCCCGGCATCGCCGTCCAGACCGCCATCTTCACCGCCGGCAACAGTGGGTTCGGGATGGCTGACGATCGCGGCAAGGGCTTCATCGATCGGTTACGTTCGCTGCCCATGGCGCGCAGCGCGGTGCTGGTGGGGCGGGTGGCGGCGGACACCCTGAGCAACGCGGTGGGGCTGATCATCATCGTGGTGGTAGGACTCGCCGTCGGCTTTCGCCCGCACAGTGTGCCGGGTCTGATCCTCGGGCTGTTTCTGCTGCTGGCCTTCGCCCTGGCCACCTGCTTCGTCTTCGCGCTGGTCGGCCTGTATGCCAGCAACGTTCAAACCGTGAACGCGGCAACCTTCCCGGTGGTCTTCCCGCTCACCTTTGCCAGCAGCGCCTTCGTGCCGACCTCCACCATGCCCAGCTGGTTGCGCGCCTTCGCCGACCACCAGCCAGTCACGACGCTGATCGACGCCGTGCGTGCGCTGACTATCGGCAACATCTCAGCCGCTCAGCGTCAAGCGCTGTTCGCCGGGCAGAGCACCGTGTCCCTGGTGATCCAGTCGTTGCTGTGGGCCCTGGCTATCGGCCTGGTGTTCGGCTACCTGGCGGTGCGCCGGTATAACTCCACGTCGTCATAGAGGCTGGCCCGATTCAAAAGGCAGAGCGATGGGCGGCGTGAGTCACGTCGGGCCGGTCATCGGTTGCCCGAAAACCACCATGGGTCCCTGGCAGTCGTCGGCGTCAAGGTCTGGCCGGCGCACCAACCCAACTGCCTCCGCCACACGTATAGAGGCGATGTTGCCTGGTCTGGTGCGGGCGAGCACCGGCAGGTCTGGATGGGTGGATGTTGCCCACTGGACAGCATATCATGCGACCTCGCTGGCGTACCCGCGGCCCCACGCCTCCAGCTCAAAGCGGTAGTAGAGGTTGAGGACTGGGCGGCCTAGCCATACCCCGTGTCGCACACCCGAGACTCCGACAACGTCGCCGTCCCGGTGATCGCTGCGCCTGGTGTCCGCGATTTCGACGACCCAGTATCCGAAGCCGTACGTATCCCAGTGTGCGAGCCACTTGTCGAGCAATTTGCGACAGGACTCGAGGTCCCGGCCTGGACCGGCAAGGTTGTGTACGTTGGTGCGCGGATCGCCGTGAATTCGGAAGACATCATCAAGGTCATCCCGGGTCGGACGGCGCACCAACAGACGGCCGCCGGGAGTGCGCTCTGACGTACGAAGCTTGCTCTCGTCATTCATCATCGAGTTGCCCCGGATTCGAAGGGCTTTCCTCAGCCGCCAAAGGCCTCCCGAGCTGCGCTCGCGCCGAGGCGGGCGCGTTCGAGGAAGGTGTCGCTATCTCCCGCTTGCAGCTCGCGGGCCGCTTCGACCAGCGCTCCCAGAGCGGCGAAGGCAAATGCCCCGCCTACCGAGATCCGCCGAACCCCAACGGAGGCAAGTTCGGCGACAGTGGGGCCACCGGGGCGAGCCAGCACGTTGATCGGCCGGTCGACCGAACTCACCACCGAGGCGATGTCGTCCAGGTGGATCAGGCCGGGTGCATAGAGCACATCGGCCCCCGCCTCCTGGTAGCGCTGCAGCCTGGCGATGGTATCGGCCAGGTCGAGCCTGCCGTGCAGGTAGTTCTCTGCCCGAGCGGTCAGGACCAGATGCACAGGACCGCCATGGGCGATTTCCGAGGCGGCACTGATCCGCTCAATGGCCAGCTCGACATCAAAGATTGGCGCGTCCGCTCGGCCCGAATAGTCCTCGATCGAGCAGCCGGCGACACCCGCCTGCAGAGCGAGACGAACTGTGTCAGCCACCCCGGCCGGATCGTCGGAGAAGCCGTTTTCCAGATCGGCCGACACCGGTAACGCGGTGACGGCGACCATCGCCGCCACGTGCGCCATGACCTGATCACGATCGACCGCCCCGTCGAGAAGTCCCAAGGTCGCGGCGAACCCGCTGCTGGTCGTGCCCAGGGCTTCGAAGCCCAACCACTCGAGCAGCCTGGCAGAGCCGAGGTCCCACGGGTTCGGCAGCAGCAAGGGAGCGCTCTCCTGGTGCAGGGCCAGAAACCGCTCGGCCTTCTGCGCCTGGACATCCACTATCTCTGCCACGTTGTCGGCCTCCGTGTCCTGAGTCTATCGTCGGCGTGCTGCGGGAAGCCATGTTTTCGGTTGGATCCCTATTGAGGGAGGGGAACTGATTCCTCCTGTTCCTCGCTCGCCCACAGGCGCCGCATCTCTTCGGAGGTGGACAGCAACTCGACCAGCGTACCCTGCGCGGCAACCTTGCCGTCCCGCAGGACGATGACCTGGTCGGCCCGCGCCAGGGCCGCCCGACGGTGGGAAACAGCCAGGCACGTGAGGTCCTTCCGCGAGGATAGCCGCTCCCACAAGAGCTGCTCGGTCTCAACGTCCAGGGCACTTGAAAGATCGTCCAGGACCAGGAGCTGCGGCTGGCGCACGAAAGCCCGCGCGGCGGCGGCGCGTTGGATCTGTCCTCCCGACAGCCGGACGCCGCGCGGCCCCACCACACTGTCGAGACCCTGCCCCATCAACGGAATATCGTCCTCCAGGACCGCCAGGTGTATGCTTACATCCACTTCAGCCTCCGACGCCGGCCATCCCATCAAGATGTTGTCGCGTAGCGGCTCGCTGAACAGTCGGGGCACCTGGGGGACGTAGGCAGCACGGGGCGCCCGGAAGAATTCCGACGGATCGGCCACGGTGTTCCCGTTCCAGCAAATCTCTCCCGACGGGGCTGAAAGCAGGCCGATGACGGCTCGGAGCAATGTCGTCTTGCCGGACCCAACCCGGCCGGTTACGACGGTGAGGGTGCCGGAGCGAAGAGCAAGATCGACATTCTCGATGCCGCCGCCACCCTCGTAGACACAGGTCAGCCCACGGACGCGCAGGGTCTCGAGCGGCTCGGCGTTCTGAGCCGGCGGTGGGGGCGTGGGTTCCGGGAGCACCTGGTGGTGTTCCACCAGCGCCGTTGCCGCGGTCGGCCGGATCAGTTCCTCCATCCGAACGATGGAGACGGCCTGCGAGGCATAGTCGCCCAAAAACGTACCCAGAACGGTTGGCGTTTCCGTCGTGAACTGGAGGTAGTAGACGAAGAGCGCGAAGTCGCCGACGGTGAACGTATGACGCGCCATGGCGTGACCAGCCAGGAGCAGCGTGACGCCGATGCCGAAGGCGACCGCCGTGGCAGTCACCGAATCGATCGCCTCATGAGTCACGCGCGAGCGCACTGCGAATATCCCGCGTGTGCGACTGAGCGTGCTAAAGTGCGTGATCATGTCCTCGGCGGCGCCGGCCAGCTTGACCGCCTGCACCGCACTGAGCGCCTCGGCCAGGAAGCCGGTTACCTCGTCGGTGGCGCGGTCTTCCAGTGTGATGTAGTTCTTGAGTCGATCCCAGGCCAGCCGCGTGATGAGAACGGCAACCAGCAGCGGAAGGAACACGAAGATCGTGATGGTGAGGTCAATACGCGCCATGATGGTGATGGCGATGGCCGTTCCAACCACGGAGCCGGCCACGTGCGGAAACCAGGTGGGAAAGTCGGATGTTTCGTCGACATCGTCCCGGAAACGATTCACCGCGGCTCCCGACGTGACGGGAAGCGGTAGGGCGCCTGGACGCTGGAGAATCGCCGCCAGAATGTTACGCCGCAGTAGTGCTCCGGTGGTGAGACGGAAGGTGACATCACCCCACACCTCGCCGAAGCTGGCGGCGAAGCGGGCCGCCTCGATCGCCACGAAGAGTGCGATTAAGGCGGGGAAACCGAGCCCGGCGGCGGCGTGGCCGGTCATGCGGTCGAAGATCGCCTTGATCACCAGACCGGGAATCACCTGTCCAGCCAGGAAGAGGACGGTAAATATCGCGTACTCGGCGAACGAGCCGGGCGCGTAGCGGATCAGTTGCAGGTTGAACGGCCAGGTACGCATGTGGTGCTGGTCGTTCACGCCAGCACCTCTTCCAGGCCGGTGCGCAGCAACGCGCTGAAGCGGGAAGTCGGGTCTTGCACCAGCTCTACCCGAGGTCCGAACTCGGCGATCCGCCCCTGTTCGAGAATCATGATGTCGTCGACCCGACCCACCGTGCGCAAGCGGTGGGCGACGATGATGCCTGTGCGTCCCGCCAGCAGCCGGCCCACAGCGCGTTCGACCAGATGCTCTTTGGCCGGATCGAGACGCGAGGACGCCTCGTCGAGAATGAGGAGACCGGGATCGCGCAGGAAGACGCGGACAAAGGCCAGAAGCTGCGCCTGGCCGGCCGAGAGCCCGGCACCTCCCGGGCCGAGCATAGTGTCGAGACCCGCCGGAAGCGACAGGTACCACTCCCAGAGATCCAGCTCGCGGAAGACCGCCAGGATATCAGCGTCCCGGGTACCGTCCGGGTGTCCGGGCTGAAATAAGGTCAGGTTGTCGCGCACACTCGCGCGGAACAGCTGCACGTCCTGACTAACCATGCCCACACCTCGCCTGAGGCTGTCCGTTGAAAGGTCTCGCACGTCGACGCCGTCCAGACGCACGCTGCCGGACACTGGATCGTACAGGCGAGTGAGCAAGCGCGTGATGGTGGTCTTGCCGCTTCCGGTACGTCCCAGCAGGCCTAACGTCCGACCAGGTTCCAGGGAAAAGGACAGGTCGCGCAGAACGCGATCGCCATCCTCGTAACTAAATGTGATGCAATCGAAGCACACCTCAAGGGGACCGGCCGGCAGCGTTGCCGCGCCACTCGCCGGCAGCGCGCTCTCGGTGTGCAGGAGGGTGTCGACGCGCCCGATACTGGCCGACGCCTGCTGCAGATTCTGGATCTGCAACCGTATGGTGTCGAGTGGGGCAGCCAGCATTCCGATGTAGAAGACACTGAGATAGGCTGTTCCCAGCGTGATCTGGTGACGTTCGAACAGGAAAGCGCCCAGGCCCAATCCAATGGCGTAGGCCATGACGTAGAGGAAGTTCGTGGCGAAGAAGGACAGGTTCCCGGCCAGCCGCGCGCTGCGATTGGTGCGCAGCCGGGTCTGCATGATCCCAAGCAGGCGCCAGAGGACATAGCGCTCCGCCCCGATTCCTCGAATGTCCTCGGCGCCGGTCAGCCGCTCCTCGATCGCGCCGTACTGCTCGGCGCTGGCCTGTCGATCAGTGGCATAGCGCCGGACGGCACGGTGCTGGAGCGCTCTGAGCGCGACGACCGTTGCCAGGCAGTAGGCGGTGAGACCGAGGCCAAGCCATGGATTGGTGTAGGCCAGGATAACCAGAATGCCCGCCACCAGCAGCCCGTTTCCCAGAATGTTGACGGTGAATCGCGAGAAAAAATTGGCGAGCAGGGTCACATCGCCGTCGATGCGCTCGATCAGCTCGCCCGGCGTGTGGCTCTTGTGGAAGGGCAGGTCGAGCCCTAGACAGTGGCCGAGTAGATCAGCGCGAAGCTGGTTGGTGGCGTGCCAGCCGACGACCTCTCCCAGGTAGGCGGCGCCCAGAGCGACGATTTGCTGGACCACCGCAACGGCAAGAAATGCTAAGCCGGCAAGGGTTAACGCTCCGAGAGGTCCACCCTTTTGCGCGGTATCGATGAAGTACCGCACGATCTGCGGATCAGCCAACTCCAGTGCGATGCTGAACAGCAGCAACACGGCCATTCGCGTGACGCGTGGGCGCTGCGGACGGAGGTAGGCGACGAGCAGGTCGCTGTGTCGCCTGAGAGACGGAAGCATGGAAGGATCCTTTGAGACTCAACGGTCGAACGGGTCGCGAAAGCGAAACGCGTTATCGAAATCACCGTGGGCCGCTGCGATGAATCGGACGCGAGACGCGCCCGCATAATCGCGGCAACCATGGAGAACGTTTCGCGCCTCAGCGCGTATTCCCGATCGTTCGATGGTCCTCAGGACGGAGAGCTGTTACTGAGTACACCCACATATCGTGGAATCACGCCGTGAATCGAGATTGGACGCGAACACGGTGACTGTGATTCTCATGGGTGTACCTCCTCTGCTGTGCGCTCTTTCGTACGGTACCACAAGCAGGTGGGACGATCAAACACACGCATTCACGCACCCCGGCGCCGCCGAGAGGACTGGCCCGAAATCACACCATCTTGGGCGGGGAGGTCCAGGCGCATGGCGTGGCGGCTCTCTCGGTCCAGGCCCAGGTCGCTCTCATGAGCCCGCAAGTCCAGCAATCCAGGTGTGAGTTCTGCGTCCGACAGCGGTCCGAATCCCAGGGAGGCGTAATACGGCCCATTCCACGGCACATCGCGAAAGGTGAGGAGGGTGATCGCCGGCAATCCTTTGGCCCCCGCCCAATCGACGACCGACTGGATCAGCATCCGTCCTAGCCCTTGGCGGCCATAGGCGGGATGGACCGACACCTGTTCCAGATGGCCACAGCCGTCCACAACATCGACCAGCACGTAACCCACCGGCTGGTCATTGACCTCCGCAACCCAGGCCCGCTGGTGCTGAATGTAATCGTTCAGCGTCGCAGGCTCGGGCGGAGCATGAGCGGCTATATCATCCATGCTGATCTCGCTAAATAGGCGCCCCGCCGCCCGCTCGATCTCCCGCATGGCCTCGATGTCTTCCAGCCGCGCAGCGCGGACGCTTCGGCCCATCGCTACATGCGGCCCACGGCGCCAAAGATGCCGGCGATGATCCCAAGCAGGATCAGAATGCCCGCGATTCTGCCCAGCCGTTCGACATTGCCCGGTCCTCCCGCCGCCAGCAAGGCGATGCCGGCCAGGATGGACAGGATGCCGCCGACCAGCAGAATGCCGCGCGACAGCGGGGAAAACGATCGGGTCGGTCGACGGTGCTTTATTCGCTCCCGGTCGCGCCGCCGCCGCGCTCTGCGCGCACCGCTCATGGGCGCGAGCACAAAGCGACGGTAGCCGGAGTTATCCGTGCGAGCGCGCCCGCGCGTTCTGACCGTACTAGAGCGACCGTCGTGTTCATGTCATTTACTACCACGTTCATCTAGGTTGGGTCTTGCGCCAGTACTGCCGGATCGGCGCGTAGACGACCGGTGAAGACCGCCAGCGTGTCGTCGATGTCGATATACACCCGCGGCAGCGTCAGGAGTTGATCGGATCGGGCAACCCAACCCTGATGGGTGGTGAAGGCCGCCCGGAAGCCGGCCCGCGACACGGCCCTCAGCACTGCCGTATTGTAGGCACCGTACGGGTAGGCGAAGATGTCGATCGGGTGGTGCAGATGTGCCATCAGCACCTGGCGCGAGCGCGTCACCTCCTGCCGAACGGCTGCGGGCCGCAGAGTGGTGAGATCGGGATGGGTCATGCTGTGCGCCTCGATGTCCATACCATGGTGTTCCATGTCCGTCACCTGGCCCCAGGTCAGATAGCGAGGTGTGTTCAGGAAACCGGGCACGATAAAGAAAGTGGCGACCATGTGGCGACGGCGCAATTGCTGATACACGTCCACGTAGACGTCGGTGTAGCCATCATCGAAGGTAAGAACGACCGGATTCGGCGGAAGTTTTGTTGAATTGAGCAGAAGCGCAGTCAGCGCCGTTGCCGTCACCGTCGAATATCGATGCGTGCGCAAATAGTCTAGCTGGGCGTCGAACTGCACCGGGAGCACGGTGAGGCCCCGCTCGATCGCGTTGTCTATTGGCTTGAGCAGCTTCACATGATGATAGATCAATACCGGCGCAAAAATGGAGTCGCCCGGGCGGGTGGCGCGTGCTTGTCCGCGGGCGGGGAGCAGCGCGGCGGACAGCATCACCGTCGCCGGCAGGACCCACCGTCTGTTCAGCGGAAAGACCACGAGCGGGGAGAGCTGGGTGGTACGACCTCGATCCAGGTCTGGCCGGGGTTAAAGGCTACCTGGGCGCCGCGTCGGTCGTAGAAGCGCAGCGGCGCAAACTGGTTGGGCTGCCGCCAGGTGCCGCGCATTACCGTGCCATCGCGGAAGTACCACGCCGTGCCCTGGCCAAGAGTGGGAATGTTAATGCTCTGGGGGGTGATACCGGCAGCGGAGTCCGCACTGACAGCACCGGTCAGCACCAGCACCACGTTGGCCGGCCGTAGCGGCAACCCCGTGTTTGCATCGATGTGCGGTTTCCCACCCATGGTGCGCAGGTAGGTGTTGCTGGCCCGGTCATACACATACCGGACGCCATACTCCGGGTTAGCGGTGTTATAGAGCGGTTCCGTAAAAGCGATCGAAATCGACCCCCCATACCCGCGATGGGCCAGCGGAGCCGGCTGCTTATGCAGCAGATACGCCCCGTTGTATGCCCAGTTTTGGTGATTTCGACCGGCGTAGGCACGTAGCTTGTAGGTGCTGGTGTACATATTGTGCGGCGCCGCTCGATCGTGACTACGCCAGAAGAGCGGCGTGCCGGTATCGTTCAGGTTCACCTCCCATCGATTCTCGTCGACGTTGAACACCGAAGGAAGATGCCAGAGCAGCGCCTGCGCGTCGTCGTTCCCGCCCACGTGCGCCAGGATACTGTGGAAGCCGGCAGCCCAGCGATCGAAGTACATACGAGTGCTTCGTACCGGCCCAACCTTGGTTGCATCCTTTTCGAGATATATCGCCAGGAAGCGCGTAACGCCCTCTTCGGCAAGCGTTTCCACCACGGTGCTGGCGCGTGCCAGGCCCGCCTGGGGGCGCGAGTCTGGCGCATAGTTTTCAACCATAATGCCCAGTGGACGGCGCAAAGCCGCGTCCCGTGGGGTGGATTGACCGTCCAATGGCCCGGGTACAAAGGCCGGTGGCTTGATCGCTGGGATCCCTTTTGCGCCGAGCGACGCGGAGACACCCGTGGTGGCGATTGCCGAGGAACCGCCGCAGCCGGCCAGCAGGAGGGTGGCCAACGCGGCGACAGCAAGAGAGGCACGTCGAATCAATGGGAAACTCCTTGGAAAGGGGGGACGAAGTCGTGCGAATGTACCACACTCAGGACTGCCTTCTCAATGATTGGTGAAGGAGGCGTTGGGGCTCTACACTTTGCAGGACATGAACGATACCGAATCAATGGCGCTGCTGAAACGCCTCATCCAATCGCCGGCTAATCCCTGCTTTGTCTGTGGCCCAACGAATCCGCACGGCTTGCATGTTCACCTCGAACGAGTGGACGGCGGGATCGAAGGCCGCTTCACGCCTGGCCCCTGGCAGCAAGGGTGGCAGGGAGTGATCCACGGCGGAATCCTGGCGGCCCTGCTGGACGAAGCTATGGCGTACACGCTGTTCATGACTGGCTCAATGGCGGTCACCGTGCGTATGGAGCTTCGCTATCGCCGGGCCGCACGCACGGGCGATGAACTCCGGGTCAATGCCAGAATTGTGCGCGATTCGAGCCGGCTGGTGGATGTGGAGGGCCGAATCCTGCGGGACTCGGTCGTGCTGGTCGAAGCGGCCGGACGCTTTATGAAGCGCGGACCCATCACTCCTGGCGCAGTGCTAGACGCTACACGGGACGCTGCGCCCTAACTCGGCAGCCCGACTCGTTGTACGCTGAAGCACCATAGAGGCATGGAGGCAGAGTGACCGAAACACGCGACTTCACCTGCGACATCTGCGCGGGTCCGCTCGGTCAGCAACGCTGGCGGGGTTTCCCACCGATTTGCGGCAAGTGTGAGATGGAAAGCATTCACGATACGCCGGGGGTCAGCGGGCCATACATCGATGCCTACAACCGCCTACGCGACATTCGGAACACGTTGGCCGATGTCTTTCGCCAATTGGAAAATGACGGCGAAGACATGCTGGAGGGCGAGCCAATCGTCGAGGTAATCGACCAGATCGAGGACCTGTCCCAGACCTTCCTGGAGAGCGTGGTCAAGCCCGCGGAGGAGTGGGAAGAGTAGAGATTGGCGATCCGATCTATGCGCCCAGAACCTGGACGGTCACTTCGCGCGGCTTGGGCCGATCAAGCTCTACCAGGAAGATCCGTTGCCAACGCCCCAGATGCAGCCGGCCGTTGAACATCGGCACCGTTTCACTGGCACTCAACAGCAGATGCTGGCAGTGCGCATGAGCGTTCTGGCCCTCATCTTCGGTCATGTTCACGGTGCGCACATCAAAATTATTGTGGCAGTACTCTCGCTCGACCGGCGCGATCTCGCCCAGGAACTGTGCCATGTCTTTGAGCAACTCCGGTTCACTCTCATTGATCTTGATAGCGGCCGTGGTATGTCGAGAGAAAATCACCACCAAGCCGTTGGAGGCGCCGGAGCGGTTGACCGCGTCTACCACATCGTCGGTTATGTCGACGAACTGTGGGGCGTGTGTGGTGGTGTATTGAAGCGTTTCACTATGGGTGCGAAACGACGACATGTCCTGGACCGTGGTGAATTCAATCATGGTGGCGGCGAACCGACCTCCTGGCAAATAATCGTGGGGGTTGTCACAACGATGTAACGTCGCGGGCGCCGACGCAGCCGTCCGCCTCTGCAGCATCACCTGAGCTTCGAGCGTATTCTTGACGCTTACCTCACTGTACGTTACCGCCCCATTGGGCTGCTATACCCTTGTCTGTACTTACTCGATAACAGCCATCGTTTGTTCCGCCTCGACCGTATCGCCCACGGCGACCTCTATTGACCTGACATGCCCCGAGCGGTGAGCCGGCACTTCGTTCTCCATCTTCATGGCTTCCACCAGAAAGAGCACCTCACCCTCCTGAACCGCATCATCCACCTGCCGCTTCACGCCGATCACGGTCCCGTGCATCGGGCTAACCAGGTCATTGTTGTGCTGCACGATCCGCTGTGTCGGTGTCGACCGTTTGGTCGTCCTCTGGACCGCTTTGGCGGCGACGAGTTCGGCCACCTGGACGTGAAACAGCTTCCGATTTACTTCTACCTCAAAGGTCCGCGCTTCGCCCCGCGTGGTTCCGAGCACAGCACTGTCTACCGAGGAAGCGACAGGGGCCATCTCACTGAGCAGCTCGTCCATGTGCTCAGCGACAAAGGTGGTGCCCGTATCGCCCTCGACAAAAACAGGATGACGCAACACGGCCGCGGCAAAGGGGATAGTGGTGGCTGGGCCGGCCACCTCAAACTCCCCAAGCGCCCGCAGCGCGCGGAGCCGCGCTGCCTGCCGGTCCGGAGCCCACACAATCAGCTTGGCCATCAAACTGTCGTACTCCTGAGGAATACGGTATCCCTGATACACCCCACTATCCACCCGCACGCCAAACCCACCGGGCTCGCGGTAGGTGGCGATCGGCCCTGGCGTCGGGCGGAAGCCATTGACCGGGTCTTCAGCATTCACACGGATTTCGATGGCATGGCCGCACGGGTCGAGCAGATTGTCGCGTACCGTGATCGGCTCGCCGGCCGCCGCCAGAACCATCTCGCGGATCAGATCGATGCCACTAATAGCTTCGGTGACCGGATGCTCGACCTGGATACGCGTGTTCATCTCCAAGAAGTAGAACTCGTTCTCACGGGTGAGCAGGAACTCAACCGTACCCGCACTGCCGTAGCGCACACTGCGGGCGGCACGAAGGGCCATCTCGCCCATGCGCTCCCGCAGCGCGCGGTCCAGGGCCGGGGCCGGCGACTCCTCGATCAACTTTTGATGCCGCCGCTGTACGGAGCAATCCCGCTCAGCGAGGTGAACCAGCGTGCCGTGATGATCACCCAGCACTTGAATTTCTACGTGGCGGGGATCGTGATAGTAGCGCTCGAGGTAGATTTCCGGGTTGTTGAAGTAGGCCAGCGCCTCGCGCCTTGCCCCTTCCAGGGCATCCGGCATGGCGCCTGGCTCGTGGACCACTCGAATGCCGCGTCCACCGCCGCCGCCGGACGCCTTCACTGCCACCGGATAGCCGGCAGAATCGGCAAACGCAATCGCTTCCTGCAGCGTCTGAACCGGCCCTACGGTGCCGGGCACCAGCGGTACGCCAAGCTCGGCCACCGCTCGACGTGCCTGCACCTTGTCGCCCATGACCAGCATGGCGTGTGGAGACGGTCCGATGAAGGTGATGCCGGCCTCGCCGACCGCCTCGGCAAATGCCACATTTTCGGCCAGAAAGCCATAGCCCGGGTGAACGGCTTCAACGCGAGCCTGGCGTGCCACGGCAAGTATGGCGTCGATACTGAGATAGCTCTGGGCGGCCGGGGCTGGTCCCAGCAGATATGCTTCGTCCGCCTCCTGCACAAAACGCGCGGCGCGATCGGCCTCCGAGAAGGCAGCCACGGACGTGATGCCCATCTCGCGCAGGGTGCGAATCACGCGTAGCGCGATCTCGCCGCGATTGGCCACCAGCACCTTGTCGAACATCGCTGCTACAGTCTCCATCCACGGTCGAGCCGCTCACGGCGGGCAGAGATGCCCAACGCTTCGAGGCGACCTGCCGCCCGCCAGCGTTCAACGGTGTTCGCTCGGTCAGGTATGGCGCTGTCTTCCTGGCCCTCCAGAAATGCGGCCAGGGCGGCCAGTATCGCCGCGGCTTGGTCGGGGCCAGGGTCTGGGACCATCCTCTGCACCCTTGCCATGTCAGAGCGGAATGTTGCCATGTTTTTTGGGCGGCACAGTGGCTCGTTTGGTGCGTGTCATATGGAGCGCCCGTATCAACGTGGCGCGAGTTCGTTGCGGCTCGATGATGTCGTCCACATAGCCACGTTCCGCCGCGATGTAGGGGTTAGCGAAGCGCTCTTTGTAGTCTTCGATCAGCTCGCGAGTCCGGTCCTCCGAGTCATCGGCGTCGGCGATTTCACGCCGGTGGATGATTTTCACCGCCGCATCGGGTCCCATCACCGCAATCTCGGCCGTGGGCCAGGCCAGGTTGATGTCCGCCCGAATATGCTTGGAGGACATGACGTCATAGGCGCCGCCATACGCCTTGCGCGTGATAACAGTCAGTTTGGGCACGGTGGCCTCGGCAAACGCGTAGAGCAGCTTGGCCCCGTGGCGGATAATCCCGCCGTACTCCTGCCCCGTACCGGGTAAGAAACCGGGGACATCGACAAAGGTCACGAGCGGAATGTTGAAGCAGTCGCAGAAACGGATAAAGCGCGCGGCCTTCTCGGATGCAGCGATGTCCAGCACACCCGCTAGATGTTTGGGCTGATTGGCCACGACCCCCACCGGAAACCCATCCAACCGGCCAAAGCCGACCACGATGTTTCGCGCGTACGACGGCTGAACCTCGAGAAACTCGCCATGGTCAACGACCTCGTGGACCACATCCTTCATGTCGTACGGCTTGTTGGGCGACGCCGGGATAATCGAGGCGAGCAGTTCACTCTCTCGCAGCGGATCGTCGTCCGGCTCCTGGCGGGGCGGGTCTTCCAGATTGTTGGAGGGCAGGTACGCCATCAGCGCCCGGACCTCCTCGAAGACCTCCTCCTCCGAGGCGGCGGCGAAGTGTGCTACCCCACTACGCGTGGCATGCGTGTCCGCGCCACCCAGTTCCTCGAAGGTGACGTCCTCGCCGGTCACCGTCTTGACCACGTCGGGACCGGTGATGAACATATACGAGAGGTCTTTGACCATAAAGATAAAGTCCGTGATGGCCGGTGAGTACACCGCGCCGCCCGCGCACGGGCCGGCTACCACCGACAACTGCGGCACCACGCCGGACGCCATCACATTTCGCCAGAAGATCTCGGCGTAACCACCCAGGCTCACCACACCCTCCTGGATGCGGGCGCCGCCGGAGTCGTTGATACCGATCAACGGCGCCCCCATCTGCACCGCCAGGTCCATCACTTTGATGATCTTCTCGGCAAAGACCTCGCCCAGCGAGCCGCCGAACACCGTGAAGTCCTGCGAGAACACAAAGACCTTGCGGCCGTCGATAGTCCCATAGCCGGTGATCACGCCATCCCCCAAATAGCGCCGCTCCTCCATCCCGAAGGCAGAGGAACGGTGCGTGGCGAACCGATCCAGTTCGACCAGGGAATCCGGATCCAGCAGGAGGGCCAGGCGCTCGCGCGCGGTGAGCTTGCCGCGGGAGTGCTGGCGCTCCTCAGCCTCGGCGCCGGCCGGGTGCAGAGCCTCAGCTTCCAGGCGGCGAAGCTGCGCCAACGGATCGTGTACCGTCGTCTCAGCCGCGGGTCGCGCCTCCTCAATTGCCATGGCGCCACGCCCCCCCTCCCCCAACCCCTCCCCCTCCAGGGGGGAGGGGAGCTACTCTGCCTGCAATGCGCACACCTACGGTTCGGGCAGCGCCGTTCCAGCTCCTTGCGTCGGGGCCCGTCGTCCCGATCAGATATCCCCCCTCCCCCTCTGAGGGGGAGGGGGTTAGGGGGAGGGGGGGGAGCGCCATCACTCTCTGGCTCCCGGATCGTGAGTGCCAAAAACCTGCCGTAGGACGTCCGACACTTCGCCGATGGTCGCGTAGGCGCCGAGCGCTTCCTTCAGCGGGTACAGCAAGTTTTCGGTCGATCTCGCTGTAGCTTGAAGACGACGTAGGGCATCTTGTACTCGACCATGGTCACGTTCGGCGCGAAGGACGGCGAGCCGCTCGCGCTGCCGGCTCTCCAATTCGGGATCGGCCGTGAGCAACTGCACCGCTTCTTCCTCCCCCTGCTCAAAGACATTGAGGCCCACGATGCGGCGGTGACCGCGATCCACCGCCCGCTGGAACTGGTAGGCTGCCTCTTCGATCTGCTCCTGGATGAAGCCACCTTCGAGCGCAGCCACCGCGCCCCCCATCCCATCGACGCGGCTCATCAGGTCGCGGACGCCGGACGCGATCTGATCCGTCAGGTACTCGATCAGATAGGAACCGCCGAGTGGATCGGCCACATCCGGCACGCCGCTCTCATTGGCCAGAATCTGCTGCGTCCGCAACGCGAGGCGGGCGGACTGTTCGGTGGGCAGCGCCAGTGCCTCGTCGTAGGCGTTGGTATGGAGGCTCTGCGTACCGCCCAGCACCGCACTCAAGGCCTGCAGCGTGACGCGGACCACGTTGTTCAGCGGTTGCTGGGCGGTCAAAGTCGAGCCTGCGGTCTGCGTGTGAAAACGCATCACCAGCGAGCGGGGATTGCGGGCGCCAAATCGGTCCCGCATAATTTCCGCCCACAACTGGCGAGCCGCCCGGAACTTGGCGATCTCCTCCAGAAAATTACTGTGAGCATTGAAGAAGAAACTGAGGCGCGGCGCGAAATCATCCACCTCGAGGCCAGCTTCAACAGCGGCGGTAGCATACGCGATCGCGTTGGCCAGGGTGAAGGCGACCTCCTGCACCGCGGTCGACCCAGCCTCCCGAATGTGGTAGCCGCTAATGCTGATGGTGTTCCAACTCGGGACCTCGCGTTGCGCGTAGGCCATCAGATCGGTGACCAGTCGCATTGAGGCCACGGGAGGATAAATATAGGTTCCTCGTGCCGCGTACTCCTTCAGAATGTCGTTCTGCACGGTACCGTTGAGCGCCGTTCCGGGGATTCCCCGCTTCTCCGCCACCAGTTGATAGAGGAGGAGCAGAGATGAGGCTGTGGCATTGATGGTCATGGAGGTACTGACCGTCTCCAGCGGCAGGCCATCAAGCAGTTCCTCCATGTCCGCCAGGCTGTCGATCGCCACACCCACCCGCCCGACCTCGCCCAGCGCCCGTGGGCTGTCCGAGTCATAGCCCATCTGCGTGGGCAGATCGAAGGCCGTGCTCAGCCCGGTCTGCCCCTGGGCCAACAGATAGTGAAAACGCTGGTTGGTCTCCCGAGCCGTCCCAAATCCGGAGTACTGCCGCATAGTCCATGCCTTGCGACGATACATGTCCGGATAGATGCCGCGCGTGTAGGGGTAGGTTCCCGGCAACTCTTTACGACTCCCGGCGCCCTCGTCGTACGTCGCGGCTAACTCGATCCCAGAATCGGTATGCGCCGGCTGGTCCGTCGCATTCATAACGCGTTGGGTACGCCATGCTGAGTAATGCCTATCACGCCGTGGATACCTCCCTCTCTCATCGTCCTGGCGCCTGGTGCCACAACGACTATGAAACACCGGCCCCGATGATGTCGGCGACGCGGTCGGCGATGTCGGCGATGGTGTCGGCAACTGGAGTGCCGGCGGCGTTAAAGGCATCAACCTTGTGTTGCGGTCCGCCCACCCCGCCGGTGATGATCGCGCCGGCGTGCCCCATTCGCTTGCCTGGTGGCGCGGTGCGACCCGAGATGAACGCGACTACCGGTTTACCTTGACGGCTGCCGATATAGGCAGCGGCGTCTTCCTCGTCCGTACCGCCGATCTCGCCGATCAGGATCACCGCATGCGTTTCGAGGTCCGCATCAAAAAGGCGCAGCACATCGGTGAACGAGGTGCCGATTATGGGGTCACCGCCGATTCCCACGGTGGTCGACTGACCGATGCCGCGCTGGGACAGTTCTTTGACCATCTCATAGGTTAGCGTGCCACTCCGCGATACCACGCCCACATGCCCTTCTTTGAAGAGCGAGTTCCCCATGATGCCGACCTTGGCCTGGCCCGAACTCACCAACCCGGGGCAGTTCGGCCCGATCAGCCGTGCGCCCTGGTCCTGCACGAAGCGATACGCGCGAGCCATGTCGTGGACCGGAATCAGCTCGGTAATACAGACGATCAGCGATACACCGGCGTCTGCCGCCTCCATCACTGCCTCCGCCCCGCCCGGACCAGGGACAAAGATCACCGACGTGTTGCCGTTGGTCGCCTGCACTGCTTCCCGCACCGTATTGAACACCGGCACGTCCTCGTGGCTGGTCCCGCCTTTACCGGGGGTCACTCCGGCGACCACCTTGGTGCCGTAGAGCTTCATCTGCTGGGTGTGGTACGTACCCTCACGCCCGGTCATGCCCTGGACAATGAGGCGGGTGTTGTCGTCTACCAGGATGGCCATTAGCTCTGCCCTCCAGCCGGTACTCCGGCGCCGGCTCGCATCTGTTCAAGTACCGAGCGAGTGGCCGTAACCAGGTCGGGCGCGGGCGTATAGGCCGAGCCCTCCAGAATGGCCCGCCCCTCCTCCTCGCGGGTGCCGGCCAGCCGGATAGCCACCGGAACCCGAATATCCATGCTGGCGGCCGCCTCCAGCAGCCCCTTGGCGACCTCATCACCGCGGGTGATCCCGCCGAAGATATTCATGACAATGCCGCGCACCTGCGGATCGGACAGCACCACCTCAAACGCCTTGCGGACCACCTCGGCCCGTGCCCCGCCGCCGATATCGAGAAAGTTGGCCGGCTTTCCGCCCACGCTCTTGACCACGTCCAGCGTCATCATCACCAGGCCGGCGCCGTTGCCAATGATACCGATGTCGCCGTCCAGCTTGACGTACGGCATACCAGCCTCAGCGGCTATCTTTTCAACCGGATCGTCGATCGACTCGGCACTGAACTGCGCCAACTCCGGCTGGCGAAAGAGCGCGTTATCGTCAATATCGAACTTCGCGTCGGCGGCGATGCCCTCACCGTCCTCGGTAACGGCCAGAGGATTGATTTCCGCCAGCATCGCATCGGTTTGCACCATGACGCGATACAAGCCCATCAGAATCCGCTGCAGGTCTTTGAAGGCCGACTGCTCGAAGCCGGCCTTGAACATGGCGGCACGCACATCGTACCCGGTTAATCCGTACGCCGGGTCAATCCAGGTGCGAATAATTGCTTCCGGATTGCTGGCGGCCACATCTTCGATGTCCACGCCGCCCATCGAACTCAGCATCAGAATGAAGCGATGCTTGGCCCGATCGAGGGTGATACCGGCGTAATACTCTTTGGCGATCTTGACCTGCTGCTCGACCAATACTTTATCGACCGTCAAACCCTTGATTTCCATGCCGAGAATCTCGGCGGCGCGCTGCCGCGCTTCCTCAGGCGTGTCAGCCAGCTTAATGCCACCCGCCTTGCCCCGGCCGCCGACCAACACCTGCGCTTTGACCGCTACCGATCCCAGGCCGCGCGCGATCTCCGCTGCCTCCTCGGGTGTCGAGGCCACCTGCCCACCGGGCACCGGCACGCCGGCCTTACGGAGCAAGTCCTTGCCCATATACTCCTGCAGCTTCAAGGCAGATACCTCCTCATTCCCTCTGTTTTCAGCGTCTTCTCATTATGCATACGTGGCGCCGCAGAGCGGCTGGCGCAAAGCGGTGTACAAGACGCGATCATCGCGGTGGTGACGATGGGCTGCAGCGGTTCATGCCCGGCTTGCCTCGGAGGTCCCGACTATGACCGACCTTCCCTATCCGAAGATGAGCGGGCAAACTCAGCGGTCCCGGTGTGCCAGCACGGCGTCGAGCGCCAGCACGACGCCGACGGTTATCGCGCCCACCGGCCAGGTCCAGCGGTGTGCGGCCAGAACGCCCAGGTTGACCACAGCGACGAAAGCGGTCGAGGCTCCCCGCTCGATGCTGATCGGCAGGCGAGGAATGAAGCCACGGCGCCACGCCATGACGTGAATGCCTATCGCCGTGGTGGCCGTCACAGCGACAAACAGCGGGACGAAGAATGCCAGATAGGTCAGCAGCTTGTGCGGCGGCAAGCCAACCAGTACCGCAATCCAGACGATCCAGGCCACAGCGGCGAGCAGGGCCAGCGCCAGCAGCAAGGTACGGTCCGGTGTGACCGGACGTCCACGGGCACGCCGTCTGCGCACATCTCCCAGGTAGATGATTCGGCCGGATTGCTGCTCTGCTTGCCTCTGGTCTGGGTCTGGTCGCATGGCGCTGCTGTTCCTCGGTTCTCGCGGCCCGGTCTCGTGTTTACTATACCCCGCCGCCCAGATTGTCACAAGGCGATGAGGGCCGCGCGGGCTGATAGAATACCCTACGTTTCGCTCCGGAGGCCGCCTTGGCGCTCGCTCGCCCGCTGTACCTGACCAACTCGTTTGGCCGAAAACTGGAAGAATTTGTTCCTATCGATCCGCCCCGGGTCGCGATGTACTCCTGTGGGCCAACCGTGTACAGCTATGCCCATATCGGCAACCTGCGGGCGTACCTCTTTGCCGACTCGCTGCGTCGCGTTTTGCTGTACAACGGATGCGACGTAACGATGGTGCGAAACATCACGGATGTCGGTCATCTAACCAACGACACCCTGGACGAAGGTCTCGACAAGATCGAGGAGGCGGCAGAGCGCGAGAATCTGACCCCCTGGGATATCGCCGAGCGCGTGACTCGTGTGTTTCTACGCGACTGCGACCGGTTGAACATTCAGCGGCCCGAGGCGCTGCCACGCGCCACTCAATTCATTGGTCCCATGATCGGGCTGGTGCAACGCTTAATCGACCGGGGATATGGCTACGAGTCCGGCGGGAATGTCTACTATGACGTCTCTAAATTCCCTCGCTACGGCGAGCTTTCGGGCAACACCGTGTCCCAGTTGATCTCGGGGGCGCGCGTTGAGGTCGACGAGGACAAACGGTCGCCGGCCGATTTTGCCCTCTGGCGGGCCGCCGGGGCTGACAAAATCATGCGGTGGGAGAGCCCCTGGGGTGAAGGCGTCCCCGGCTGGCACCTGGAGTGCTCGGCCATGGCGATCGATTTGCTCGGAGAACAGCTTGATATACACGTCGGCGGCATCGACCACCTGTTCCCACATCATGAAGATGAGATTGCGCAGAGCGAGAGCGCGACCGGCAAACGGTTCGCGCGTTATTGGCTGCATAATGCCTTTCTGCAGATGACCGGCGATGCCAAGATGTCCAAGTCGCTCGGCAACATCTTTCTGCTGCAGGACGTGATCGAGCGCGGTATTCATCCGCTGGCCCTCAGGTATTTCAGCTTCCAGGCCCATTACCGAACTTCTCTGAACTGTAGTTGGGAGGCACTGGAGGCAGCCGGCGTGGCGCTGGAGCGAGCCTGGCAGCAGGTGGCCGAACTGCTGCAGGAGGCAGGACCCGCCACCGGCGACCGCGCCGGCCAGCTATCGGAGGAAGCGGTGCGCTACCAAGTTCAGTTTCATGAAGCGATCAATCACGACCTCGAGTTGCCGCGAGCCGTGGCCGTGCTGCACGAGGTGTTGGGCGCAAAACTGCCGGCGGAACACAAGCTTGCCTTACTGGAAGACTTCGACCGCGTACTGGGACTGGACCTGCTGAAGACGGCTTGCCAACTGCTCGAAGTCACTCGGGAGCAGCAGCAATTGCTCGAAGAGCGGGCCACCGCGAGGAACGAGAAGAGCTGGGCTCGGTCGGACGAGTTGCGCGCGGAGTTGCAGGAGTCGGGGATCGACGTGAAGGATTCACCCCGTGGACAGCACTGGGTCAACCGGCGCGCGCTAGTGTTTGACGAGTCCGCCTAGCCGTAGAATACTGCCGAAGACGAAACCAAGAAGGCTTCCGGCCAGCCCGCCAGCGCAGAAGCCAACCCCGCCGAACACCGGAACCGAGAGAACCATCAGCGCGTCATCGAGCCAGGCGGAGGGCCAGGTAGCATTGGTGAGCAGCGCGGCAAGGGTGAGTCCGGCCGCTGCCGCGAATCCCGTCAGGCCGCCCGCAAAACCTCCCGCCATGCCGGAAAACAATCCCAGGTTGGCGCGTGAAGCGCCGGCACGTCGCAGCATCGCCGTCCCGGCCATGAGTCCAGCGAGGAATCCGAGGCCGGCCACCGCCGCCGGCAGAGCGGTTGCCAGGGGTGTGGATAGGTTAGCGCTTGCTCCATGGAGCAACCACCAGAAAGCGGCCGAAAGCAATGCTCCGAAGACAAATCCCAACGCCATTGTCCTGCCGCTCCTCGGTCTCCTCGCTACGCCCACGGACACACCGGCATTAGTATACTGGACGATGCGGACGGTCGTGTGACAATGGAGCACGATCCATCTCAAACGGTGATGGCGGTACAAGAGGAGAAGTTTTGAACAAACGCAAAAAAGTTGCCTGGCACAAGCATTTGAAGAAAGCGCGCAAGCTGGCCCTCAAGAAGCTGGCTACCACGAGCCGCTAATACCGGCTGGTGACTGTCCGATCCACGCGGCACTCAGTGACAGGGCGGCACGTGCTGTAGGAACGTGAGCGCCTGCTTCAGAGTGTCCACTGGAACAACCTTGATGTTGCCCGCATTTGCCTTAGCGGGTCCTTCATTGTCCGCTGCGGTGGGTACGAAGAAGTATCGAGCGCCGGCTGCCCGAGCCGCCAGTATCTTCTGCTTCGCCCCGCCGATCGGTCCCACGGCGCCGGTATAGTCGATCGTCCCTGTACCCGCAATTTTGCAGCCATGGGTGATATCCTGTCGCTCCAGCTTCTGGATCACGCCCAACGCGAACATCAGCCCAGCGGACGGTCCCCCGATGTCTCCCGGCTGAATAGCAATCTTTACCGGAATGATGAAGTGATCGAAGAGACTGACACCGATCAGCGCGGTCTTACCGCGCGGGTCGAGTTGACCGTTGGTGGAGCCTACCGTTCGCACGGGGACGGTCCGAGCATGGCCGGCGCGGACGATGCTGAGCCGCACCGTGGCGCCGGGCTTGACGTTCTTGGTGAGGGCTCGAAGCTGGGTGACGCACGGTGTATGCCGGCCATTCAGAGCCGTGATCCGGTCGCCTCGGCGAAGCACCTGTGCCGCGGAGGTGTGTGGCAGAACAGAATCTATCTGTGGGCCGGGCGGTGAACAGGTAACCCGGTAGCCCGGCACGACGTTCAATGCAGCCGCTTCCGCCTGATAGATACTGTCGCTCATGTAATTGGCGTTCACCGTGTTGAACTGACTCTGCGACAAGCCACCGGTAATCTGCAGGGCCGGTTCGAAGGTGGCATCGGAACGAAACCATCGGTAATACAGTTCGAAGAGCTTGCGATCGACCTTAACCAGACTCACGTCCGTCATCGAAAGGGTCCCGGCTTTGTGCCCATCTGGATGCCCCTTGACGCTGATCATCGGACCCACCGGCAGCGCGTCGCCGGGTAAGAGCACATAGTAGTTAGACGGAATCAGCGCCAAAACACCGAGCGCCCCAATCACCAGCAACGACACGATCCAGAGCGCGGTAGAGAGGCGGCGACTGAGGGCGCTGTTCCGGCTGGGAGTTACTGGATTAGCCTGCAAGCACATCCTCCCTCGAAGGGGGTACGCGAACCAGCGGAGTATGACAGAGCTGCAGACGCTGCTTTCCCGCACCGTCGAACATGATAGTCACCAGGGTATTCCGTCCCTTTCCTTCCACCGCCAGTACCGTGCCAAGGTCCCAGCGCGGGTGCTTCACGCGCTCCCCCGGCGACACCGCCGGCAGGCGCGGTTTCGCTGCTGTTCGCTTTGAGAGTCGCAGATCAAGGTTAATACTTCCAATCTCACCCACAAAGCGACTGACCCGTCCCACCGTTGCCTGTCCAGCCACGACGCGAGTATGGGCATATGAGAGGTAGAGATGCCGGCTGGCCCGGGTGAGCCCGACATAGCACAGCCGTCGTTCCTCCTCTATCTCGGACTCCTGTTCGAGAGCCCGTCGGTGCGGCAGCAGCCCCTCTTCCAGACCAACCAGAAACACCGCCGCAAACTCCAGCCCTTTCGCCGCGTGTACGGTCAGCAGATTCACGCGGTCGTGGCGCAGAGCGTGTTCGTCGTGCAGTGTGATGCGATCGACGAAGCTGCGCAAGGTGCCACGACGAGCGCCGTACTCGCGCGCAATTGAACGCAATTCCTCGATGTTCTCCTTAACCAGGTCAATGCCTTGCGCCACCAGATCGATGTCCGCTGACACGAACTCGACGGCCCGATCGACCGCGCCACTCACCGGTCCGCTACAAGCCGGTTGGAGGGCTGCCACCTGCAGGGCGAGATCACGGCAGGCGCCTCGCGCCGAGGGGGGCAGCTTACCAGCGATAGTCTCATCGGCGCCCAGGGCCAGCAACGACACGCCACGCTCAGTGGCGGCGGCTCGCAGGAATTCAAGCCGCCGCGGTCCAATGCCGGCGACGCCACCAAGTAGATAGGCCGCTGCTTCCTGATCGCCATCATCGAGCGCCAGGCGGAGATAGGCGGCGACCCGGCGGATCTCCGCTCGCTGATAGAAGCCGGATCCAGATAGCACGCGGTATGGTACCCCACGGCGTACGAACGCATCCTCCAGCGCCCGAGATTGGACATTGACCCGATACAACACGCTGATCTCGTGATGTGGCACGTGCTCAACTGTAACCAGGCGCCCGATCTCCTCGGCGACCCATTCCGCCTCCTCCTGCTCATCATCCCCGACGAAGCACATGGGCTTCGGCCCGGCAGAATTATCGGTGCGCAAGGTCTTGGGGGTACGACCCTTGTTATGTTCAATCAGCGCTGCCGCGCTCCGCAAAATCAGCTTTGAGTGTCGGTAGCTCAGCCCCAGCGTCACCGTCTCGCAGGCGGGAAACATTCGCCGAAAGGCTTCGACGCCGCCGGTGCCGGCCTGCCGCCAGCCGTAGATCGCCTGGTCTTCATCGCCCACTGCCACCACACTGCCGGAGTGGGGACAGAGCAACTCTAGCAATTGCTGCTGGCGAGGATTCGTGTCCTGGTACTCATCGACTATGAGTTCCTGGAGCGTAGTGCGGCACGCATCACGTACGCGCCGGTCGCTTCGGAGCAGCCGGACGGTAAGGGCCAGCAGATCGTCGAGATCAAGCGCATTAACGCGTTTCAGTTGAGCAGCGTACAGGGCCGCGACCTGCTGCACCGCCGCCGGATCGAGCAACCTCTCTTGAGCGAGGGTTCGCAAGTCGGCGCCGTTCTTCTCCCCACTAATGACCGTGGCGCAGTCAGCCATTTGGCGAACCGACAGATGAGATCGTTCGGCGACCAGTCGCAATGCTTGACGAGACTCGCGCGGCGTCAGTAGGCGAAAGTCGCGCCGCCGGTCCAGCCGATCAGCATAGCGGCGCAGAAGCAGGCTGCAGAGCCAATGAAAGGTACCAACCTGCGGCTGCTCTCCTTCGCCTAACAGCGGGCGGAGCCGATCCTTCATTTCCAGGGCAGCACGATTGGTGAAGGTGATGGCTACTATATGTCGAGGAGCCAGGCCGCCGTAAGCGACGCGGTAGGCGATGCGGCGCGTCACCACCCGCGTCTTGCCACTCCCTGGTCCAGCCAGCACCAGGAGCGGACCGCCGGAATACGTGACGGCTTGGCGCTGCTCCGGGTTCAGCTCGGCCAGGAGATCAGACATACCCCGCTCAAACGTGCGTACTCCCCGCGCCAAAGTGACCGGACCAGCGGGACCGCGTCGCAATCGCCCCGCCGTCCCACTCAGGTCACTATACGAAAATCCACGTCGCGGGTCGCATGCGAGCCGACCAGGTTTTCGAGCACCTGCATGCCGGAAGTGAGATCATCGGACACATCCAGCCAGTAGCCAGCGTCCGACCCGCCCAGGGCCGTCTGCGTGCCAATATCGGCGCGCTGTAACCCGCGCCAGACGCCCTCCGCGGGATAGCCCGCCTCGGCCAACAGACCCCGCGCCTCGACCGCCATAGCGCGCAATTGCTCCGCGTGCTCCCTGGTCGAGGCCTCGCCCGATCCCAGCCGTGTGGTAATGGTGATAGCCTGCGCAGCGAGATCCCGCATGCGCCTGCGTGCTTCTTGCGTATTCATATCTTAGTATCACGCACAGAGCGTGCCAGCACGAAGCGAAGGGCCGGGACGCTACGCCGCCTGCGCCCCTTCATACTGCTCCAACAAGTCCTGCCAGAGCCGCAGATACCGATCGTATTCCGTGCCTACATCGCCACGCTGTTCCATGTCGAACAGCAGGTCAGCACCTTTGCTCAGCCGCATTTCAAGCACATCGCCCGCCGTTTCCGCCTCAATCTGGATCATCTGTTCGTCTCCTGCTACTGCGCTTCCACTGACGATGGCTCTATTTTAGTATGGATGTTCTAGTTTGTCAAGAAATTGAGGCGGTAGCAATAAATCGGACGAAGCAAGACGATCACGCGAGAGGAATCACTTGGGATCGAGGCGTGAGGCGACTCCACGTAACAAGGCGGCGAGACGTGACCGAGTGATCTCGACCACGAGGTTGGCAATGTTCAGTTCCCTGGCCGCACCGGAGCTAGAGCCCGAACCGAGCGCTTGATTCGCTGTGTTGACGGCCGTTGGCGCCTGTGCCGGCGGTGGCGTGGTCGCCGTCGAACTCATAGCCGGCTCTGCCGCGGCCTTGGATGGCGGTGCTGGTTCGGAATCCTGAACCGGCGCCTGCTGTGCCGTCTCAGACTGGGCGATTATCTTCTGCTCCAAGCACTGGGCAAACTCGCGGATTAGCCGGTTCGCCACATCTTGCATAATGCCCCGCCCAAACTGTGCGACCCGGCCAGTGACATCGATCTGGGAATGAATGTTGACCTCGGTTCCGCCGTCCGGCCCTTCCACCAGAAAGGTGGTGACGGTGCCCGATGCACCGCCGCTACCGCGCAACTCGGAACCTTTCGCGCGCAGAATGATGCGACGGGCGGCTTCGTCTGGATCCAACTCCATCTCGCCGCGATAGTTCATCTGCACCGCCCCCAGCTTGACCTTGACGGTTCCCTTGTAATGCCGCTCGTCGATCGTCTCGGTAATCTGGGCGCCAGGAACACACGGCGCCACCTCCTGAGCATCAAGCATGAAGGTCCAGACTTCCGTTAGCGGGGCCTGAACGGTAAAACTATTGGTGAATTCCATACGACCTCCTAAAGCGCACGTACTACGGGATAGCAGCAAGACCATCTGGCGCGCCGAGCCAGGTGATAAAAAAGGCCGCAGCCCATGCTGCGGCCAGTCAATGTCATGATTGACGGAGCTAGCTGTTCCGTCGCTCCATCCTCTCGCGCTTCATTTGGGCGCGTCGAGCACGTTTTTCGGCCTTCGCTTTGGCCAGGCGCCGTTGCTCCGAGGGCGGCGTGTAGTACTTTCGACGTTTGAACTCCGCAACAACTGTTTGCGAGTTACGCTTCCAGCGCTTCACCATGCCTTCGAAATCTCGTCCTCGTTCTTCCAATGCCTTTCCTCTCCAATGCATCCGGCGTCGCTGAGCCGTCCACACATGTGGACCGCAGGTCCCCTGGCCGGGTGGGGCTTTCACTGCGATCATACACGATGCAACTCACTGATGGTGATCCGTTTCCTGAGACCAGCAGTGGATCAGCTCTCGCTCTGGCCCCGTGAGATCCTGCAACTGGACGAGTTCCGGGCGCCGCAGCCAGGTGGCGTAGAGCGATTGTTCCCGCCGCCACTGGGCGATAGAGGCATGATTGCCGGACAACAGAACCTCCGGCACGCTCCATCCGCGAAAGGTGGCGGGGCGGGTGTAGTGCGGATATTCCAGCAAGCCCGCCGAGAACGACTCTTCCACGATGGACTCAGCGGCGATGGCGCCGGGAAGGAGGCGTATCACGGCATCGGCGACCACCATCGCCGCCAGCTCACCATTGGACAGCACGTAATCGCCCACCGATAGCTCTGCACTTACCAGGTGTTGCCGTACCCGATCGTCCACTCCCTCGTAGTGACCCGCTAGCAACACCAGTTCGGGAAGCGCGGCGAGCTGTTCAGCTCTACGTTGATCGAATCTATCGCCCCGGGGAGACATGAGGACGACGGGCGTACTGGACTTCAGCGAGAGCGATTCGACCGCGGCAAAGATCGGCTCGGGTTTCATGACCATGCCCGCGCCGCCGCCGAACGCGTAGTCGTCGGCCACGCGGTGCTTGCCAACTCCAAAGGAGCGCAGATCAGTCAGGTGCACCGCAGCCACGTTGCGTTCCAGCGCACGGGAAACCACCCCATGGCAGAGCCAACTGGCAAACATGGGAGGAAAGAGCGTGACGATGTGGATGCTGAGCCTGGGAGCGGCCGGAGACCCGACAGGTTCACTGACACTCATTCAGTGTCCAGCACCCAGCGCTCGACTACCACGCGGTTGGCAGCCAGATCTAACTCCGCGATGGCATCGTGAATCACGGGAATCAGGACCGCCTTTGGTCCCTCATTCACCACGAATACATCGTTACTGCCGGTACGAAGGACATCTGTCACCACCCCGACCTCTGTGCCGTCGGTGGCCAGCACCGCCATTCCAATGACGTCTTGCAGATAGTAGTGGCCCTCCGGCAGATCGACGGCAGCCGTGCGGGGTATGGCCAGCTCCATCTGGCGCAAGAGGGCGACATCCTCCGGAGTATCGAGGCCCTGCAAGGTCAGGAGTACCTGCTGTCGGTGCCGGCGACTGGTGAGTATCTGGTATGGGCGCCGCTCCGGGCCAACATACACCTGCTTCATGTCGTTGAAGCGGTCCGGAAAGTCGGTGAGCAGATCTACCTTGATCTCGCCGTGTACGCCGAAGGAGCCGGCAATACGGCCCACCGGCATCCACTGCCGCCCATCGGATTCATCGCTGGGTTGGTCCCGCATGTCGTTAGTCGATTTCGAGCATGGTCCTGGTGTGATTCTGGATGGACGCGACCTTCAACAGTATGCGAGTAGCCCGCGCCACCCGTCCACGCCGCCCAATCACCTTGCCCAGATCGCGGCTGGAGACGTGGAGATGGTAGACCATCACCCCGTCTTCTTCAGTCTCCGTTACCGCCATTTCTTCTGGGTGATCGACCAACGACTTCGCCACGTATTCGATAAGTTCGCGGGTCATCGGTGTTACTCCGCCGAATCGGTCGCGGGCGCCGCGGTCTCGGTCGGGACCACAGTACCGCCCTTCCGGACTACCTCGGGAAGAATACCGCGCTTCTTCAGGAGAATAGCCACCGTCTCCGTGGGCTCGGCTCCGCGCCGCAGCCAGTCGATAGCCTTCTCTTGATCGATGGTGATCACCGCCGGATTGACCAGCGGGTCATAGAAACCAACCTGGTCGAGATACCGGCCATCGCGCGGCGAGCGAGAATCCGCCACGACCACGCGATAGCTGGGCTGATGCTTGGCGCCCATGCGGCGCAGTCGAATCTTAACAGGCAACTTTTTTCTCCTCTAATCAGCGTTAAATCTGGCTTCGTCCGGCCAGAGCATTACTCAGTGTAATTTCGTCGGCATATTCGAGATCGCCACCCATGGGCAATCCGCGTGCCAGCCGTGTCACGGTCACACCCAATGGCTGCAAAAGCCGCGTCAGGTACATAGCAGTCGCGTCACCTTCGAGATTCGGGTTGGTCGCGAGAATCACTTCCTGCACGGTGTCAGAGCCCAAACGCTGCAACAACTCGCGCATTTTCAGCTCATCCGGGCCAATTCCTTCAATCGGTGAGAGAGCGCCATGCAAGACATGGTACTGGCCATGATACTGCCCCGTGCGGTCAATGGCAACTACATCGAGCGGCTCTTCCACCACGCAGATGCGTGTGGTATCACGTTGTGGGTCGGCGCATATGTCGCAGGGACTCTGTTCCGTGATGTTGAAACACTGCGCGCATAACACCACCTTCCGCTTCATCTCCAGAATGGCTGACGAGAGCGCTTCGCTCTGTTCCGCGGGAGCGCGCAACAGAAAATACGTCAGCCGCTGCGCCGTCTTTGGACCTATGCCCGGCAAGCGAGACAGCTCATCGACGACGCGAGTGATAGGTTTGGCGGTGATCGTCATGCGTTCTCAGTCGGACCGGAAAAGCGGTGCCCGGTCGAGCAACAGTACAGAGTGCGATGGAGGCTATCCGTTATCAGGGCATCCCCGGCAAACCCAGCCCACTCATGCCTCCAGTCGCGGCGCCAAGCTTCTGCTGGGTCAACTCGGCCGCCTTGCCGTGGGCATCGTTGAGCGCCGCCACGATCGCATCTTGCAGGGTCTCCACATCCTCAGGATCAACAAATTCCGGGTCCAGCGTGACGCTCTGCACTTCCTGATGGCCGTTCATCACAACCGTGACCGCACCGCCGCCAGCCGAGCCTTCGACGGTGGTCTCGCCCAGCTCTTCCTGGGCCTTCATCATGTTTGCCTGCATCTGCTCAATCTGCTTGAGCATCTTCGGGTTCAGCACGCGTCGAGCCTCCCTGTTCCCGTCTCCCCGCCGTGATCGGAGACTGCGAAATGACAGTAGGCGGTCGCCATATACGACCGCACACTCCTACTTTATCAAGAAGTGCCGTTGCCAAGCTCACGCGCGTGATACTGACGCAAGCGCTCGGCCGCTTCCTCGATAAAACCGTCATCCTCCTCGAGGGCTTCGGGGCCGCGTGCGGCCGAGACCTCTGCTTTGGTGGTCTGCCGTGCCGTTACTCGATACGGCACGCCCATGACCTCGGCCACGACCTCTTCCAGCAGCTTCCGCTGTTTGCTGTTGGAGAGCTGCTCCACATGGAATTTGGGGACGAACCCCACCACGATCTCGCCGTTTTGCACGGCCAGCACATGGCCGGACCGAAGCAATGCTTCCAGGCTTCGGCTCCGCGGCCGCATGGCGGCGAGAACCGCATCCCAGGACGCCATCACATCGGCCGGTGCGCCGTGGGGCTCCGCGACGGAGGGAGACGGCGGTGCATGACCGTTTACTCGGTTCTCAGGCGGTTCGCCGGCAGCGGAGACGACCGGCCCCAGGTTTGGCATCACCGACGGAGGGACTGACGGTTGGGGCGTCGGATCCGGGGAGCGGTTCACTGCCGGCTCGCTGTCTGTTGCCACGCTGCCTCGATGCTCGCGGGTTGCGGCCACTTCGGGCGCTGTCTCAAGCGCAGCCGTGCTCGGAGCCGGACACAGCGCCAGAGCAGCCTCGACAAACGCCACTTCGAGCGGTAGCTCGGGCGGCAGGTTGTACTTGGAGCTGAATTGCGGAACAGTAAAGGCGCGCAAGACCGACACCACCTGCGCTGTGGTGAGAAGAGCAGCGTGACGGGGCAATTGCTCCAGGAGCGCCGGATCGACCGGCAAGTCGGGCAGCGGCGCACGAGAGACTTGCAGCAAGAGGGCGCGCCAGTATTCCACCAATTGCTCGATGACCTGCGACGGATCTCCACCCGAGGCCACGCAGCGATTCACTTCCGCCAGCCCGATTCCCGTCTCGCCAGAGAGCAGCGCATCGGTCAAACGAGCCACCACCTCCGGGTCGGCCAGGCCCAGGGCGGCGCGCACCGCGGTAGCGTCTATAGGTCCCTGGGTATATGACGCGACCTGGTCGAGCAACCCCAGCGCATCGCGCAAACTGCCCGCCGCATGTTGGGCGATCAGCTGCAACGCATCATCGGACGCCTGCATGTCCTCCTGAGCCACCACATATCGAATGCGCTCCAGCGTCTCCGCCGGCGGTATGCGGCGGAAGTCGAATCGCTGACAACGCGACATGATGGTGGCCGGTACTTTATGCGGTTCCGTGCTGGCAAAGACGAAGATCACATGAGGCGGAGGCTCCTCCAAGGTCTTGAGAAAGGCGTCAAACGCCGCCCCGGAAAGACGATGCACCTCATCGACGATGTAGACCTTGTAGGTCCCCTCCCCGGCGGCATACGCCACTCGCTCGCGCAGGTCGCGCACGTTTTCCACGCTGGTGTTGGAGGCAGCGTCGATCTCAATAACATCGAGTGCTCGTCCCTGATTCACGGCGACGCACATCTCACACTCATTGCAGGGATTACCATCGTAGGAATGGAGGCAATTGACGCCCTTGGCCAGGATGCGTGCCGTGCTGGTCTTCCCGGTCCCTCGAGGCCCCGTAAAGAGATAGGCATGAGCAATGCGGTGCTGCATGATGGCGTTGCGCAACGTGCGAGTGACATGGTCCTGCCCTATCAGGTCCTCAAACGAGCGGGAACGCCACTTTCGATAGAGCGAAGCCAAGCCAAACCTCTAGCACACACATCGGGTCGAGAGGAGGGTAGGCCATGGACCCGCGGCGCCATTATACCCCGCGCGGCGCCTCCCGAAGACGACCTCAAGGTCAATACGGTTGACTGAAGCGACTCTCAAGCCGACGTGCTTCACGGCAAGTGTAGCTCGGCCGTCCTGACGGCCTGTCCCGCCCAACGGCGCGGGGGACTGGCCCGCAGGCCAGCACTTAGGGATGCGAGAGGGCGTGGCGGGCGCGCTCCACGAGTCCCCGTTCCGTCGGAAAGGCCAGCGTGGCAGCGTCGCGCAAGGGGAACCAGCGAGCCTCCTGCACTTCATGGTCATGATCCGCTGGGTCTCCGCTCTCATAGGTCATGAGATAGAAATCCACGGTCTTGGCGAAGCGTCGCCCGGCGACTTGGTAGAAAAACGATATTGGACCGAGGTCCGACACGATATGGGCGTGCACGCCACCCTCTTCACGCACCTCTCGAACGGCTGCCTGCTGCGACGTTTCGCCGCGATCGATGGTGCCTTTGGGCAACTGCCAACGGTCTCGGTGCGCCGGCTTGATGGCCAGGAACTCGGGCTCACCTCCATGGCTCCTGACGACCACTCCCCCGGCGGAATGCTGCCGAATGCGCGGTGTCCTATGCCAGGCGCCCATACCCCCTCCTGCCCACCTCGGGCTTGTGCCCTGCAGCCATCAAGCACTGCCATAGTGAGAGCGTTACCACGTGCTTATACATAGCAAGCCGGACGGCCAGTGCGCTATGGCGAGGGCACGTCTGGTGCTACGGCGTTTCCAGCCGGGCGTCAGGCTCTACTGCGCGAAGGGCAGTAGCCTTACGCCACCCCTCCTGCTTGAAGAGCGTTTGCAAGGCCTCGATCTGCGCATCAGTTTCATGCGATCTGGCAACGCCGACCAGGCGGATTTCGCCCGTACTTTCGTTGCGCACTGGAATCTGGAAGCTGTCCAAGAGCTGCCTCTCAAAGGGGAATAGACGGTGAATGGTCGGGACCGGTTCGATGCTGAGCCTATCATGGTGACACAGAGGAATCCGTGAAGCAAGGAAGATAGTGGACGCTACGAAAAATCGAGCCGGATACCCGGGCCTGGATTCCATCGTCGTAGTCTCTACTCACACCATTGATGTGATGCGAGACCCGCTGACCGGCCGGGAACGGCTCATGCCGGGTGGGCCGGCATTCTATATTGGCGCTGCGCTCGAACGCCTGAATGCCCCGTACGTGCTTATCACCGGCCAGGCCGTGCGAGTGGAAGTGCTACCGGCGCCTGACGGGGAACAGTATGTGATTCCAGCGTTCGAGCAGATCCCTCTCCCACCCTCTTTTAGCGCCCCAGCAGTCATTTTGTCCCCCGTTATGCGCGAAATCGATCCGCTGAGCGTTCCCCCTGTCGAAGGACTGCTCGTGATCGACCTACAAGGGTTCGTACGCGAGCCATCTCTCCCGTCCGGCGAGGTTGAAACGCAGTTCGACCTCGCTCCACTACTGCACCGCGCCAACGTCGTCAAAGCAGCGGAGCAAGAACTCGAGCGGTTAACCCCGAGGTCGCGGGCCGCGCTGGAGCATGCGGTCTTGCTGGTGACCCACGGACAGCGCGGAGTTACCATCCGGGAGCAAGGCATCTCCCACTTCATTCCGTCGCGACCGGTCGACGTGCGCCATACCGTCGGCGCGGGAGACACGCTTCTAGCGGCGTTTGTTCATGCCTTGCTGAAGGGCCAAGACCTGCCGGACGCGGGGACCAGTGCTGCCCGTTTCACCGAACAGACCCTTGTCGACCGCGCAGCAGCCGAGGGCGGGTAAGACGGTTCTCACCCTACCGGCAACCTGAAGAGAACTCCACCATGTGGTGGTTATTCGGGATATGGCTATACTACGGCAAAACTCGGCTCTAGCTTTGGGGGCGCGATTATGATTGCAGCACGTTTCTGGCAGTCTTCACGAATCCGAGGGGTTGGTGCGTCCAGCGGCCTGTTGATCGCCCTCGGACTGGTGATCCTGATGGAGGCCGGCTCCATCCGGGAGGGCTTTAGCCCGGTCCAGGTACTTATCTCGGGTCTGGCCCTGGGAGCCCTTTACGCCATAGTGGCGCTGGGCTATACGATGGTGTACGGCATTATCGAGCTGATCAACTTTGCCCATGGCGACATCTTTGCACTTGGCGCATTTGTCTCGCTCACGGTGATGGAACACCTGGATCCGGTCATGGTCAACAACGGAAATTTCTTGCCGCAACCGCATACCGTGAACCTGCTCGGCCTGCACCTGCAGGTGCCCGCTCTCTTGCTGGTGGTCTGGACTCTCTTCATCAGCATGGTAATCGCCGCTCTGGTCTGCGGCACCGTGGGAGTGTTAATCGAGCGAATCGCCTACCGTCCGCTGCGAAACGCCCCGAAACTGGCGCCGCTGATTACGGCGATTGGCATGTCATTCATCATCGAGAACCTTTTGTCCCAGTGGCGGGGAGGAGTCCCGCTCCCGTATCCTGGCGTTCAGTCGCGCATCGACATCTCCAGTATCGGACCGCTCAACCTGGGCACAACCATCAGCAACATTGATATTACGGTTATTGTCGCGGCCCTGATACTGATGTTGCTGCTCGACAGGTTTATCAACCGAACCAAGATGGGAACGGCCATGCGTTCCGTCGCACAGGATCGGGAGGCCGCACTGATGATGGGCATCAACGTGGATCGTATTATTGCGCTGACTTTTTTTGTCGGTTCCGCGCTGGCGGGCGCTGGATCAGTGATTTACGGCATACAGCAGAATACCGTTGGTTCGACCATGGGATTCTCGCTCGGTCTCTTCGCCTTTACGGCGGCAGTGCTGGGCGGGATCGGCAACATCCGCGGTGCCATGCTGGGCGGTCTCCTGATCGGCATTGTGAAACGCTTCATCGACAATCTCGGCAATGGCGCCGGGACCGAATGGGCGGACGCGGTGGTATTTGCCATTCTGATTCTGGTGCTGGTATTCCGTCCATCAGGGCTGCTCGGCACGCAAGTTCCGGAGAAAGTGTAATGTCTCACGCCACACCCTCCGCTGGTCGATCGGTATCAAACCCTTTTCAATCGGCAAGTTCCGGCCTCAAGCACGTCCTCGGGCGACGCGAGGTGCAGGCAGCCCTCCTGCTGATAATGATCGTACTGCTGGTGATCTACCCACACTGGGAAAAAGATTCGGCTCGACTCGACATCTCCGCGGAAGCGGAGGTCTATGTCTTGCTGGCTCTGGGCCTCAATATCGTGGTGGGATATGCAGGCTTGCTCGACCTTGGCTATGCCGCCTTTTTCGCCATCGGCGCATATACGCTGGCGCTGCTCGGCTCGGCGCACTTCGCCGTTACCGGCCATTCCTTCAGCAGCCCGTTCTTGAGCTTCGGGCCAGGTGGCATCCACGTCAACATCTTCGTCATGATTCCTGTCGCGGCCCTGGTGGCTGCCATTTGCGGCGCGCTGTTCGGTGCGCCGACCCTGCGACTGCGCGGCGACTATCTGGCCATTGTCACGCTCGGTTTCGGCGAGATCGTGCCGAAGGTTATCCAGAATCTGGGCCAGGACAACAGCCTGGGCCTGCCCAACATCACCAACGGTGTCAATACGATAACCGGCATCGACCGACCGCCAGACTTCCATCTCTTTGGCTTGAACGCGAGCTTCCAGGGCAACGATGAGACCGCGCTGTACTACCTCGGTCTCATCGTCATTGTGCTGAGCATATTCATGATCTTGAGTCTGCGGAACTCGCGACTGGGACGAGCCTGGGCAGCGATTCGCGAGGACGAGATCGCGGCCGCCCACATGGGAATCAACATCACGCGGACCCGGCTGCTGGCCTTTGGTCTGGGCGCCGCCTTTTCCGGTTTCGGCGGCCTGCTCTACGCCACGCGGGTCGAGAGCGTGGACTACACCCAGTTTGGCTTTAACGTCTCGATCACGATCCTGGTCATGGTTATCCTCGGCGGCATCGGCAGCATACCGGGCGCCATCCTGGGCGGGATCGTAATGACTTATCTGAACGATAGCTGGCTGCTGCTGCTTAACGGTAAGATCACTGCTCTGGGAGGTGTCCTTATGAACGGTCCAGGGCCGGTGGGCAGCGTGGGGTCCTGGATGAACGGGCTGAATCTCACTACTGCCAAACCGCTATTTTTCGGTATCATTCTGGTCGGTATGATGCTGCTACGCCCACAGGGGCTCTGGCCCTCCGCCACGCGGGCGCGCGAATTGCATCCCCAGACCGCCGGCGAAAGGGCCGAGGAAGACGCCGACCTCTTTGCCACCCGATCGGAAGTCTGACGTGGTAACCAGCCAGGAGAATCCCTCCAGCACAGATCAAGAACAAAAGCCGCACATTCTCGAGATCCGGGGCTTGGTCAAGCACTTCGGCGGGCTAGCAGCGGTCCAAAATCTCGACATGTATGTAATCGAGGGCAGTATCAGCAGCATGATCGGCCCCAACGGCGCCGGCAAGTCGACAGTCTTCAATCTGATCAGCGGACTGTACAAGCCGGACAGCGGCCAGATTCTGCTGGGCGGCGACAATATCGCGGGCCTCCGCCCCGACCAGGTGCAGAAGCAGGGGGTAGCGCGGACCTTCCAAAACCAGCGCTTATTCGCTGAACTGTCGGTGCTGGAAAATGTGCTGATCGGCTATCACTCGCGGCTCAAGGCCGGTTTGATCGGTGATGTCCTGAAGCCGCCCTGGGTGCGCAAAGAGGAAGCCGCCGCGCGCGACCATGCCATGAGCGTGCTGAGCCTCTTCGGCGATCGTTTGGCACCGGTCGCGGACCGGCGCTGCGTGGACCTTCCCTACGCGGATCGCCGGCTGCTCGAATTGGCCCGCGGCGTGGTATCCAATCCCCGGCTACTGATGCTGGACGAGCCCAGCGCCGGTATGAACCCGACCGAAACGCTCGAGTTCATGGAGTACGTCCGGGTAATTCGGAATCGGGGCATCACGGTGTTGCTCATCGAGCACAATCTCAGCGTGGTGATGGGCATCTCCGAGCGGGTCACGGTTCTCGACTACGGCACCAAAATCGCGGAGGGATTGCCCCAGGAGGTCCGCCAGGACGAACGGGTGATCGAAGCCTATCTCGGACGGAGGGCGACCAGTGGCTGATGCCGAAGACGGTGCTGCTGTTCCGGCGAACGAACTCCGGCCGGGCGGCGCCCGACCCATCTCGCCGGATACAGAGGGTACTCGCGACAGCGATGCGGCGCTCCTGCAGTTCAACCACGTGGATGCCGCCTACGGTCAAATTCAGGTGCTCTACGACGTCAATTACGCGGTACGGGCCGGCGAAATCGTGGCGCTGCTGGGCGGTAACGGGGCCGGCAAAACGACCACGATGAAGACCATCATGGGCCTCGTTCGTCCCCGCAAAGGAACAGTTCGGCTGGGTGACGAGCGAATCGACACCATGCCCACTCCCTCAATTGTCCGAGCCGGCGTGGCGCCCGTTCCGGAGGGACGGCGAGTCTTCGGACGCCTCACGGTCGAAGACAATCTGCATATGGGAGCATATGTGCGGTCGGACTCGAAAAGCATCGCGGACGATCAAGCCCGCGTGTATGATCTGTTCCCGCGTCTGCAGGAGCGGCGCACGCAACTGGCCGGCACCATGAGCGGCGGCGAGCAGCAGATGCTGGCCATCGGACGGGCGCTCATGTCGCGCCCCAAACTTCTGATCATGGACGAGCCGTCGATGGGGCTATCGCCGATCTTCGTGGAGCGCGTGTTCGATACGATTCAGACCATCAACCAGCAAGGCACCACCATCTTCATGGTGGAGCAAAATGCCTTCATGGCGCTGTCCATCGCCCATCGTGGCTATGTTCTTCGTTCCGGCCATGTTGTGCTGGAGGGGCCGGCCAGGGAGCTTCTGGAAAGTGACCAGGTGCGACGCGAGTATATGGGAGGAGCATAGCGAGACAGCCTCCCTCGGGTGTCGCCTCGGACATGACTGAGTCTGAGTCCTGGCGTCTCCTACCGTACGACGTGGGGTCGAGCCGGCGCCATGTCGCGCTGGGCGACGCTTTGGTGCGTCTGGTTCGCCGGCCAACAATCTGGTGGCATGCCACCGATCAGCCCACGCTGGTGCTGGGCGCGGGACAGACGCTGAGCGATGTGGACCTGCCGGCATGCGACGAGGCAGGAGTGTTGGTGGTCAAGCGGCAAGCGGGTGGAACCTCGGTGTACGCCGCGAGCGGCGTCCTGGGACTCGATGTGGCACTGCCGGCGGGCCACTCGCTGATCAACTCAGATATACTGGAGGCCTATCGCTGGGTCGGCCACGTCTGGGCGGATGCACTGCGTCAGGTTGGTGTACCGTGCCGAATGGTGGAGATCGCCGAGGCGCGCGCTGCCCCCCGATGGCCGGCAGCGGTCCAACGTTCCGTCGAGCTCGCCTGCTTCGGCAGCCTGTCGCCCTATGAAGTTGTCGCCGGCTCTCGCAAGCTGGTTGGCCTGGCACAGGTACGACGGCGCGCGGGAACCCTGGTGCAATGCGGCATCTACGCCCACTTCGACGCTGACCGCTTGGCGTCGCTCCTGGCCGTACCCGATCGACCATCGGTGGTCGCGGCCCTGCGAGAAGCAGCGGTTGGGCTGGACGAGGTTGCTCCCCCCGCCGTCACACTGGAGGAGGTACGAAACGCTTGGGAGGCAAGCTTGAGCCGGCTCCATGGCGCGCGGTTGCAGCCCGCAGACTGGAGCGATGAAGAGCTGTCCCATGCCAGTGAGGTGGAACGAGCGGAAGCGACGAGCAACGGCTGATTTTGGTCACTGGCTGGTGGGGAAGCAACGCTGTCGCGTACCCAAAGTTCTGCGTCTCCCGGACAGCCAACCGCTAAAATGAAGGCTCGCCGGCCATTCTCCGACGCTCGACCGGTGCGGAAGCGGGGTAGGCCGCTGGCGAGTTACCGGGTCACGGTCGTTCATCCGTGATTCGATGAGCATAATTCCAGGTAAGATTTCCTACCGCGTTTGACGTCAGAACTATCACCGCAACAACTACGACCATACGTGCGTGTAGCCAGAACGGTTCCGTAAGTAGGGTTAGGAAAATTGCGCACACCGTCTGCCACAACGCCTTCGTGATTGATTCACGCATCCCTCGAATCCCCTTCATAAACTCAGTTCTTTTCGATCGGTCCCTCTCCAGTAGAGTAGGCAACCGCCGCGGCAGTGGGGGCAGCCCTCTCCCGGCTGCTGTGTCTCGCTTCAATGTGACTCCGGCCACTGTCTGGTACATAGGGTTCCCTACGGTTTGAGAACGAAGAACGGAGCACGCTATCGACAGTGAGGATCTGAAGCGCCTGGCCTCGACCGTGGACGAAATCCGCGGGTGGGACTTCTCGCGTGTCCGAGCTCGGCGCGATCCAACTCCCTGGGAGTACAGCGAGGTCGTGAAGCGATACCTCCGACCATCGGATCACGTCCTCGACATTGCGACCGGTGGGGGCGAGGTCTTCCTGGCGCTGGCGCCACACTTCGGCTCCGGCCTGGGCGTCGATATAAGCGAGACAATGATCGCGACAGCGCGAGAGAACGTTCCCTCTCACCTCCAGGACAAGCTGTCGTTCGAGGTCATGCCCGCCCAGGGACTCGATGTGGATAGCAATTCGTTTGACATCATTCTGAATCGCCACGGCCCGGTCTTTGTGCAGCCGATTGTGAAGGCGCTCCGTCCGGGCGGGTATTTCCTCTGTCAGCAGGTGGGCGACCTCAACACCCAGAACATCATTCAGATGTGTGGCTGGGAATCTGGTGGCGCCTACTGGCGGCACTATTGGGAGGACCACGAGTTGGAGCACCAGGATCCGGCAACGCTCGCGCGGTCGTTCAACCAGGCGGGATGCCGGGTCGTCGGCTCGGGCAGCTACAACGTGCGCTACACCTTTCTGGATCTCGATTCGTTCATCTTCCATCTCAAAGCCGTTCCGTTGCCGGAGGAGTTCGACATTGACCGGCATGCGGACCGGCTCGTGCGCTTCATCGCGGAGAACGAGACCGCGGACGGCATCGAGACCAACGAGCACCGGGAATTACTTATCGTCCAGAAACAACGATGAGCATTCCCATGTCCTTGACGGCAACGGTCCCTTCGCAATTACGTGGCTGGGTACGACCGAGTTGATCGAGGCGGGGCAGACCGCAAAAGCTCGTCGTGATTTCACCCACGTGACAGCGCATCCAGGAGCACGACCGCTCGCTTGAGTTCGCACACATCATGGACACGGAGCACATCAGCGCCGGCGCTGATGCACAGGGCGGTCAGGGCGATGGTGCCTTCCAGCCGATCCTCCGGCCCGGTTCCGAGAACTTTGCCGATCATCCCTTTCCGGGACGGGCCGACCAGCATAGGCAACCCAAGCTGTCTGAGTTCCGACAGGCGCCGTACCAACTCAAAGTTGTCGAGCCAGTTCTTGCCGAAGCCGAAGCCGGGGTCGACCATGAGATGGTCGTGCTGAACACCGGCGCGCCGCGCAGTTTCAACGCGATCGCGCAGCTCTGTCAGGACCACACGCGTCAGGTCGTCGCGCCGTTCGGCGCCGCCAGGATGAACCAGCACCAGACTCGCGCCCGTGGTGGCCGCCACCTGCAGCATGTCTGGGTCGCGCAGACCCGATACGTCGTTGATGATGCCCGCCCCCGCGGCGATCGCGTTCCTCGCCACCGTGGCCTTGCTGGTATCCACCGAGATCGGCACGCTCACTCGTGTACTCAGCGCCTGAATCACGGGAATAACGCGTTCAAGTTCCTCTTCAGCCAAAACCGGCGCGTGGCCCGGCCGGGTTGACTCGCCGCCCACGTCCAGGATGTCCGCCCCATCGGCCACCAGTCGCTCCCCGGCGAGCACCGCGGAATCGACCGAGCCAAAGTGTCCGTCACCGGAAAAGCTGTCCGGGGTCACGTTGACGATGCCCATCAGATAGGTCCGGCGGCCCCAGACGAGGGGAGAGCCGCTAGGCAAGTCGCCGTTCCGCGCTGTCTACCACGTTACGCAGCAAGACGGTGTTGGTGACCGGCCCAACGCCACCGGGAACTGGGGTGATGGCGGAAGCAATCGGCTCGCACCCGGCAAAATCCACATCGCCGACCGTCCCTTGCGGGGTGGCATTGATGCCGGCGTCGATGATCGCCACACCAGGGCGAATCATTGCAGCAGTGATGAGATGCGGTGACCCGGCGCCCACGATGAGCAGGTCGGCCTGCCGAGTCATGGCGGCCAGGTCGCGAGTGCGGCGGTGCGTAATGGTGACGGTGGCGTCGCACTCCACCAAGAGCTCTGCCACTGGATGCCCCACCACGTTGCTCCGCCCCACGATCACCGCGTGCCGCCCATCCAGAGGAATGTCCGCATATCGCAAAATCTGCATCATGGCGAGGGCGGTGGAGGGAACTGGGCCGGGAAGTCCGAGATAGAGCCGGCCGGCGTTCTCAGTGGTGATTCCGTCGACATCTTTGCGTGGGTGGACAATGACCGCGAGGTCCGCAGCCGTGAGGTGCTCGGGGAGCGGCATCTGAACCAGGATACCGTCCACCTCGGGCGCGTCGTTCAGTGCCGCCACGGCCCGGTCCAGCTCCGCCATTGACACATCCTGAGCGAGTGGGCGCCGCGTGACCATGATGCCGGCCCGAGCCGCCTGTTTCTCCAGGCGTTTGGCGTACATCTGAGCCGGGGCGGATTGACCGATGGTGACAAAGCACAACTGCGGAGCGATACCGCGTCCACGAAGCACGCCCACTCGCTCGCTGACCACAGTCAACACTTCAGCCGCGATGGCGCGGCCGTCGAGCACGCGGGCACTCACGCGATGTTGCCCCGAATGATCGACGTCACCTTCTGCATGATGGTCTGTTCGAGCAGCTCGGGAGCCGGTATCTGGTCCATGGCGCGACGGGTCGCGAGCGCCCATTCTTGGTCCTTGATTCCCGCCAGATTGATCTCCACGTTGAGCCGTGCCGCCTCAAAGCCGGCCCGTGCGGACGCGGCCGCCGTGCCAATGTCGCTAATCGCGGAGGAGTTGCCAATGTCAACCAGATCCCCGGCGAGATAGAGTACCTGCGAGGCGAGTTGCATCGTCTCCAGGGGCGGCACAGCAGCGCCCCTGAGAGCATCTTGCAGCCGAGCAGCGCGTGTCGCCTTCTCCTCCTCGGTGACTCGCGGCAATGCAAGAACACGGGCTACCGCTCCGTACGCCTCGACATCGTCGTCACCGAGTTGACGTGCCCGATCTCGAAGTTCTCCTGCTTCCTGGAGGGCGGTGCGAATGCGCGGTTGAACTGCCGCGTATCGCTTCTTGCCCAGGGTGAGGTTGCACACCATGGCCAGGAGCGAAGCCGCCATCGCGGTTTCGAGCGCGGCGACGGTGCCACCACCGGGAACCGGCGTGGCCGAGGAAAGGTCGTCGAGAAACGCGTCGATGTCGGCCATGCTACCTCCCCGTACTCACTGCTACCATACTAGCCGCCCTCAACCGGGGACCGGTTTCCATCGGCGACTTGCCCTGAACGGCAGGCCTTGTCAACGGCCACGAACCACGCCGACCGCGGCCGCATCCGCTCCGTCCTTGGTTGGGACGATGGCGGAGACGAGTCTGGACTCCGCGGCAAGTTTCTGGTTGAACTGGCGCATGGCGACGCTGTTACTGTCCTCCTGGCCGGGATCCACCACTGTTCCCCCCCGCCAGACGTTATCCGCCACGATCACGCTGCCCGGATGGGTGAGCTGTAAAGCCCAGTCGAGGTACGCCGGGTAGTTGGTCTTATCGGCGTCGATGAACACCAGGTCGAAGCGCTCGCCCCGCAGCGCCGCCAGAGACTCCAGCGCTGCTCCGCGTTTGATTTCGACTCGATCGGCCACGCCGGCCCGCTGCAGATTGCGGGCTGCCACCTCTGCATGGTGCGGATCGAACTCCAGCGTGGTCATGCGGCCGTCTCTGGGCATTGCTCGCGCCATCAGAATAGCGCTGTACCCAAACAGCGTGCCCACCTCGAGAATGCGTTTGGCATCGCTCTGCACAATCAACAGGCTCAAGAGCCGGCCCAGTTCCAGCGGAACCTGAATCAGTGGAATGCCCTCCTGCTCGGCCTCCAGGCGCATGCTCCGCAGCAACTCGTCCTCGTCTCCAAACAGCGTCCCCATGTATGCAGTCAAGCTCGGCTCAGCCATCACGCTGCCTCCCACCGTCATTTTCTATGCGAGTATAGTGGTCCGACGCTGTGTGCTTGGTGGCAGGTCACCGGAACGGTGCGCGACCGTGCCGAACTAATCGAAGTACCATGGAGCAGACCCCAGGGAGATACCTCACCATATGTACAAAACGTGGACCTCTTCTCAAGATGATGCTGAAACGGTGGCACGCGACCTCGAAGTACATCTCAACGAGTACGCCGAGGAGGTTATCAGTGTGGCGTATTCGGTCGACGACCGCCATCATGTCCTGGCGGTGTACCGCGCCATCGGGCCGGCAACGGAGGCACAGCACGAAGCAGCGGTATCGGTGGCGGAACAAATTCTTGATGACGCGCAGCTCTAAGAGCGTCGAGGCCATGGTTGGACGGGACTGACTGGGAGGCACAGGCCGAACACAACGCGACCGAGTTGAGCCAGGACCTGGACGGGCTGGAGAGCGACTTCTGGCCGGCGAGGCCGCACGGCTCGTTTCGGAACTTTTGGGAGAGGTCGAGCGCGCTGAGCCAGCGGATACGAACCGCGCCGGCTATCACGCTCGACGACAAGTTCGGCCTACAGAAGCGCCTGGCGGACCTGGTACGCCGAGCACGTGAAGACCAACGCCAGCTTCAGCAAGAGAACGCGGCGCAGAAAGCCCATCTGCGGGAACGCCTGGCACTGGCCACGGAGTCGCTGGCCGACACAACCACCATTCCCGAGCTTCAGGAGATCAGGGCGGATTTAGCACTGGCACGGGAAAGCATTGCCGGGCTCGGGACTGGATTCCCGCGCTCCGACCGCACCGCGATCTGGGAAGAATGGCAGGGCGTCAACCAGGCAGCCTGGGAGCGATTGAACCAATTGTGGGGCGAGAACGAGCAGCAATTGGAGCGAATACTCGATGCTGCACAGGAGCAGTTGGGCAGAGGAGAATCCCGTCCAGCGAAAGAGAGCATTCAGTCCTTTCACGCCGGGATGACGGCCGATGCCTGTTCGCACCGGGCTGCCAAGCGTCTACGATCTCGCGCCACCACGCTCTGGGACCAGGCCAACGCCGTTGCCAGGGAAAAGCACACCGCATACCTTGCTACCTCACAAAAGCGCATCCGTGCCTGGACGCAGTCGCGCCAGAGAAACCAAGGGATGCGAGAAAACATGCGTAGTGAGCTGGCGCGTCTGCAAGAGCAGGTTCAGGGCGCCGCGACCGGGATGGCTAGCGCACTGCTGCAAGGACAGATCGACGGACTGCGTCGAGACCTGGAGCGACTGGAACGCGAAGACCACTCACTCGATCGACGAATCCAGGCCGCGCGTGAGACGCTAGAACAGGGTTAATCGGTCCCGTTCCGGGGCGAGGCACGGACGGCCAAATGCAGTGGAACATGGATACACACGACCGTGCCGGTCCCTGGGCTTGAGGTCACTTCTAGACTGCCACCAATCGACTCGGCTCGCTCCGTCATGATGTCGAGACCAAAATGTCCACCTCGTTCCTGGCCCGGTGGAAAGCCGCTCCCATCGTCCTGGATGCACACCACCAGGCTGTCGGCCCAGCGCTGAATTTGAACCTGGACCGCAGTCGAGTGGGCATGCTTGCGCACGTTATTCAAGGCCTCCTGGACGACGCGCAAGAGTTCAACCCGGGCGCGCGGAGCCACCTCCGGAACGTTGTGGTCCGCGTCGATCGTCACCTTCAGGTCCGATAGCTGGGCGAACTGCCTCGCGTACTCACAAATTGCTTCGGCGGTCGAGGTCCCGGAGGGCTCGGCACGCAGCGTGGATATGGCCAGCCGAGCCTCGGCCAGAGCTGTTTCCAACACGGTTTCAATGTCTTGCAGGCTTTTGTGTTCCACGGGCGCGGTCGATCGCTGCAGCCAGGCAACCCTCATCTTCAGAAAAGCCAGGTGCTGCGCCAGGCCGTCGTGGATTTCGCGTGCTAGTCGAGACCGCTCCTGGAGTACGGCTGCGGCGGCAACAGCTTCATACTGCTGACTTCGTTCCAGGAGCGCGGCCGCCTCGGCGCCGAAGACTTCGAGCAAACGCCTCTCCTGGAGAGTGAAGGCAGGCCCAGGGCCCCGCTCCACCGACATGGTACCGAGAAGGCATTGTTCGCTGACGAGCCGGATCGTAATACGCCGACGCTCTGGCTCACGAGCAGGTTCAGTCCGGCGGATGGGGTGTACGGAAGAGGCGTGACCGTCTTCGGTCGTCGATTCGGCAACGCTGTTAGCAACTCCTTGCACATTCAACTCCACGCGCGTATCCGCTCCAAACGTCACACCCACGACATCAGTTATGTGCTGCACGACTGCCGCCAGGTCGGAAGACACGGGAGGTGTTACCAGCCAATGCAACGCGGCAAGTTCGCGCGTACGAGCGCGCAGGCGTTGATACTTCCTGGCCCAGCGCACTCCTAGCGTCAGCGCGCTTGGCGCGAGCGCCAGAACGGCGGCCAGCGCTCCGTGTGAGCGTCCCGAGGACAGTCGATCAGCCACTCGTACCCGTCAGCCGGTGAACGATTGAAATAAACGAATCAACATCAAATGGTTTGCGCAAATATGCGTCGGCCCCCATGGTCCTCGCCAATTCATGCGCATTGGAAAGCCCGGTGACCAGCAAAACGGGCATCTGCGCAGAGTTGGGCTTGCTCCGGATGTCGCGAACGACCTCCTCACCATTCAATCCAGGCATCATGTAGTCGGTGATCACAGCCACCGGCGCCACGGCAACCGACCGCTCCGCCGCCCGACTTCCGGTGGTGAGCACAACATCGTATCCGGCAGACTCCAGCACCTCGGTCAAAAGATCGGCAAGATCGGCTTCGTCCTCAACTACCAGCACCGTTCCAGGCATACGACCTCCCGACCCAGGTAAAGACCGTCGCTCGGGTCGCGTCTGTCCTGCGCCAACCCATCTATTGTGGCGAATGGACGGGATGCCGTGCCGCCTGTCCACTGCGCCGGCACAACGTTTTGGTACCGGACAGCATGTGGCCGGCTCTGATGCTGCGGGTAAAGTGGAGGCGACGGTCGGAATCGAACCGACGATAGGGGTTTTGCAGACCCCCGCCTTAACCACTTGGCCACGTCGCCATAAAAAATGGAGCGGAAGACGAGATTCGAACTCGCGACCCCCTCCTTGGCAAGGAGGTGCTCTACCACTGAGCCACTTCCGCTCGGACCATCAGGCCCACAGAACCGTATCATATGGTCAGAATCCCAGTCAACTCCCATGAGATCGTGGTACACTCCTACGCTCCAGCCTCCAGTGAGGTCGCTTTGATCCTCAGAATCTCTCTTCCGCTCCTCATCCTCATCGCCCTCCTCACTCAGCCCCCAGGCGTCTTCGCCGGCTACCACCCTGCGTCGAGCAAGCCCCTGGCCGGCAAGGCAAGTGCGCCCCCACTCGGCACCGCACGCGCTACCGCGGCAACCCCTCCAGTCGGTCTGCAGTTTGCTGCCTTGCCGTCCCTGGTGGATGTAGGCCAAGAAGTGATACTGACTGTTTCAGCTTCCCATTGGAATGGACCGGCATCGGTGAAAGTCGCATTTCTTTCGCGGCATCACGGATTCTCGGGGGTGATGACCTACCAGACGACGTGCTTGTGCTTCAGGATAGGCGTGTTCCTCGCTCGCCGTATCCATCCGCTCGAGCAGGCTCGGGCGGTGGCCCAGATCACCTACCAGCACGGTCAGGTGCAGCGCGTCACCTTTTTCACGATTCGGGGACTGGCGCGGAACGGCCGCGACTACGCGCCAGGCGGTACGCCATCGCTCACCACCTGGATATCGGATCCGCGGCCCCTTGCACGGGAATATCAGCATTACTGCGTCTGGGTCCGCACCGCGGATGCTCTTGGCGTGATGGGAGTCTCGACCCGTTTTGTGGTCCACTTCGACGGCGCGACTCGGACTTATACCGCGGGAAAGACCGCCTCGACCGGCATTGCCTGCGTGCAACGCTCGGTGGGCACTCCACTACCCGGCGTCCGGGTCAATGTGGATGCCTATGCGGGCAGTCTACACGCCCGGACCACATTCACTCCCCGCGGCTAATCGCACTGTCGGCGAGCATCGTAGAGTGCCCGTCGGGACGGATCGCGCAGGACCTGCATGGCCGCGTTGAGCCGCTTCAGTTCGTCCTGGGCCTGGAGGTGTCTGACCGGGTCATCGTAAAACTTGTCGGGATGAATCCGAGCCACATGGCGTCGATATGCCTGTTCGATTTGGTCCACGTCGGCATACGAGGATACGCCCAGCGTGTCGTAGATGGATAGCCCCCCTGGGTGCGTCGCGCTCTCGTGCTGAAGGGCGGGTCGCGACGGCCGTGGCTGGCGCCTGGCAGCCTGAACGCGCTCCGCACGAGACTGTTCCGCCGCATATGGATTCCACTGCGGGCCGCCCCCTTCCCAGGCGGCTCGGGGCCGAAACGGGCGGTCGGCCGCAGCGGGCCCGCGCACCTTTGGCGACTCGGGGGCCGTCGCTGGGCCGGACGTATCGGGTCTCGCTCTGTCTACCCTACCAGAGGCCGGCTGCTGCGAAAACGTGTCAGCCGGCCGCCGTCCACCGCGCGGCGTGGCTCGCGCGGGCTGGGGTTCCCGTGCTCGGACTGCGCGCCACAGCACAAAGAACCATCCGGTGAGGAGGATTATGGCCAACAGGAGCAGGATGCGCACCAGCACGTCGCCGCTTAGCATGGCGTGGTGTGCCTCCTGCACCCGGCGGACAACGGGGTGCCGAGGGGCGGGATCGAACCGCCGACACCACGATTTTCAGTCGTGTGCTCTACCAACTGAGCTACCTCGGCGCGCGCCGTGTCAAAGCCAAAAATTGTACCATAGCCTTCCCGCGCTTCAACTCAGCGGCACGGCGGCGCCCAGACTGGCAACGAGACCGGCCAGCAGTGCCGTACGCGGCACAATAGACGAGACCACGATGTATTCTCCCGGGCTGTGCGCCGCGCCACCAACCGGCCCCAGGCCGTCGAGCACTGCGCACCCCGCTTCGGCCGCCACGTTGCCATCGGACGCGCCGCCGGTAGTTACATCTCGAACGGAGAAGCCCAGCTCATAGGCCAGTTGCTGTGCCAACCCCGCGAGACGCGCATTGCCCGCGGAGCGGTGCATTGGGTAGTGCTCCATCACCGTGACCAGCTCCGCACTGGTGCCGTCCACGGTTCGGCGCTGCACGGTTTCCTCGACGCGGCGTATCATCTGCTCCAAATGTTCGATCTCGAAGGCGCGTGCCTCGAACTGGGCGAACGCATAGTCCGGGACCACGTTAATGCGCTCGCCAGCCTGCACCCTTCCAACATTCAGCGTGGCGTCCGGTATAGTCCCATTGAGCGCTTCCAGGGCAACGATGAGGTGGGCCAGTTCCAGCGCGGCACTACGCCCGCGATCGTGGTTCGCGCCCGCATGGGCAGAGCGGCCGCGGACGTGCAAACGAAAATCCACGATGCCTTTGCGAGCTGAGACGATATCTCCGTTTTCCCGCCCTGCTTCCAGGATCAGCGCCGCATCGGCCTCTCGCGCCAGGGTAGCAATCGTCCCTTTGGAACGCGGCGAGCCAACCTCCTCGTCGCTGTTATGCATCACCACGATCGAGGCGAAGTCTCTGAAGCCCTGGTCCAACAAGGCCTCCAGCGCGTACACGATCGCCAGGTCTCCCGCCTTCATGTCGGCGCTGCCGGGTCCCATGGCGCGATCTCCGTCCACCGTGAGTGGACGGGCCGCGGTGGTACCAAGAGGATAAACCGTGTCGGTATGACCAACCAGAAGCACCTTGCCTGGTCCACGCCCCTGCAGGCGCGCACTGAAGGCGTTCCCGAACTCAGCATCAGGGAACTGTTTAATAGTGGCTCCCATGGCGGCATAACGGGCGCCAAGAATGGCGGCAACCTGATCAACGCCAGGTTTATCGAACGTGCCCGAATCGATGCCGGCCAGGAGTGTCAGGTCCGCCAGGTAGCGAGGCAGAGCAGCTTCGAGATAGGCAACCAGTCGCGGGCGATCAACGGTCCATGTCATAGGTATCCTCCCGGCCAGTCTCGCATGAACGAGAAAGTACTGGTACCTGCACCTACTCCGCCAGCAACCCTCGCTGCATGGCCCAGGCCCGAAGATTCCCGAACAGCACCGGTCCCTGAGCAGCAATCTCTACCGGCGAGGCGGAACCGGAGAGGAACAGTGCGACGCGCAACTCTCCGAGGAACTGGCAAATCACCTCGTCCAGCGCTGCTTCGCTCTCGTTGGCGGCGCTGAGGAAAGGCAATCCAACACCGACCGCATGAGCGCCCAGCGCCAGAGCTTTCGCTGCGTCCAGACCCGAGCGGATACCCCCGGTGGCAATAACCGGGACGCCACAGTTCCGAGCTTCGAGGACCGAAGCCGCCGTTGGGATGCCCCACCCTTCAAAGGTTTGCGCATAGGGCGCTCGACTGTCCCGATTTTGCCTGGCCCGCGCTCCTTCAATCCGGACCATGCTGGTGCCACCGGCGCCGCCTACGTCGATCGCCGCTATCCCCGCTTTCCGAAGACTCACTGCGCGCTTCCGCGAGATGCCGGCGCCGGTTTCCTTGGCCAGCACCGGCACCTCAAGCGCTGCCGTGACCTCGCCTATCGCCGCCAGGCAGCCGCGCGCATTGCGATCGCCTTCGGGCTGCACCATCTCCTGCAGGAAGTTGAGGTGAATAGCCAGACCCTGAGCGGAGATAGAGTCGATAATTCGCTCTAAATCGCGGATGGTCAGGGCTGGGTGTCCATCCTGCGACACCAACTGAGGCGCTCCGATGTTGGCCAGCAAGATAGCGGATGGCGCCGCTTCACGGGCCGATTGGTAGCTGGCCATGAGCGATTCGGCGGAGAGACCGGCTCGTTGACTGCCCAGTCCCATAGCCAGTCCATGCCGTTCGGCGGCCACCGCCAGACGCGCGTTGATCACGCCCGCTCGCTGGTGCCCCCCGGTCATACCGGTAATCCAGAGCGGCGCACGCAGAGCATGACCGAGGAAGTCGGTGGTTAGCTCCACGTCGGCCAGATTGATCTCGGGAAGACAATCGTGAATCAAACACACGTCCTCCCAGCCAGGCCCGGCCCGACCTTCCACGCCTCCGTTCAGCGCTAGCTCGAGGTGTTCCAGCTTCCGACGGCTCACTCGCGCAGCCGCCTCGCCATCAGCTTCCATGCTCCTACCTCCGGTACACGGCGCGGTGCTGCAGCAAAAGAGGCATGGTCAGCGCCCACTTTTCGAAAGCACCGAGCCGAACGCGCCGCGCAAACACATCGAACCGCTCCCGTTCGATCTTATCCAGAATGCGCGCGTACAGGTTGGCCGCCAGGAAGATGGAAAACTGCACGGAGCTATCGAGGTATCGCACGCCATCCGCGCCCGATTGGTACCGGCGGCGTGCCTCCTCGATCAAGCACTGCAGAACAGCACAGAGCTCGGGGGTCACAACTCCTCGAGCCAGTACCTCTGCTCCGCAACCGGCAATGCTCATTTCCGCGCTCGGCAAATACACTCGGCCACGCGCGTAATCTTCTCGCACATCGCGCAGCACATTTGTCAGTTGCATCGCCACACCCAAGTCGCAGGCGGCGGACAAGGCCGGCTCCGAGCGGGCTCCCAGGACACACGCCATCACCATACCCACGCTACCCGCTACCAGCACCGAATAGTCCAGCAGTTCTTGCAGCGTCTCAATCGACTGCAGATCGAGGTCGAAGCGAGCACCTCTCAGCACCATGGTCAAGTAATCGGCCGGTATTGAATGTTTTTCGGCCAGCCGTTGGATCTCGCCCAATAACTCCCACGATAGAGGCCGCCGACCGCACAGCTCGTCCTCCCAATCGCTGAGCCGGCGCTTGATGGCGTCGATACTCAGACCTGGCTGCGGCTCGTCCACCAGGTCGTCCACGGCGCGGTAGTAGGCGTAGATCACGTGAACCTCCCGGCGGACACGGCGGGGAAGAAAGAGGGATGCCAGGTAAAAAGTGCGGGCTCTGGACCGGGTGAGCCGGCTCGCCGAACGCACGATATCGGCTGTCTGCTGTCTAGCCACGGCTCCAGTCCTGTTCCACTCGCTGGGCCGTCAGACGCGATCCGATGATCACCATGGGAACCCCGCCCCCTGGCGCCGTGCTGGCGCCAACGAAGTAGAGATTGTCCAGCTCGCGCGCCTTGTTGGCCGGGCGCAAATACCCGACCTGACGAAAATTGTGCGACAGACCAAACGCCGAACCATTCAGGATGTGGTACTCACGGGCGAAGTCTTCGGGCGTGAAAACGCGCTCAAAGACCGTGTGCTGGCGCAGCCCTCGCACCCCCACCATCTCCAACCGGTCCAGCACCAGATCGCGAAACCGCTCCTTTTCCACGGACCAATCGATGGAGGGAGAGAGACTGGGAACGGGCACCAGCACATAGATACACTCGTGTCCGGCGGGCGCCAGGGATCGATCCGTGCGGCTCGGCGCGGCGACATACAACGACGGCTCGCCCGGCAACTCGTGGCGTTTGAAGATGGCGTCGAAATTGTCCGCCGTATTCTGGGTCAGATACACGTTATGATGCAGCAACTCTGGATACTCCCGATCGGTGCCGAGGTACAGCAGGAAGGCAGAGGACCCGTAATCGAGCCGGCGTAAGGTGCGGTTGGTAAAACGCCCACGCCGATTGGTGGGGACCAACTGCTGATAGGTATAGGGCAGGTCGGCGTTCGAAACCACGACATCAGCCCGTACCGAGGTGCCGTCCGCGAGGCGCACCGCGTAAATATGACGGCATTGATTGTCGACCCCCACGGCCTCGGTCCCGGCGCGGATCTCCACGCCCATCTCGATTGCGACCTCTTGCAGCGCCTCGACAATGCGGTACATTCCGCCACGTGGGTACCAGATCCCTTCCTCTAGCTCGGTGTACGGAAGCAGCGAGTAAACGGCCGGAGCATCCGCTGGAGCCAGACCGAGATACATGGTCTGAAAGGTGAAAGCCGCGACCAACCGCGGGTCCTGAAAATACCGCTCCGCGTGTCGATCGAGCTTCCGCAGGGTGTTGGTGGTGAGCAGATAATACAGATTCCGCGGCGTCGTGAACTGGTACCAGTGATTGAAATTACGCTCCACGAAACGGTCCCGCGAGACACGGTATTTATAGCCCGCATCATCGATATAGCGCCGAAACGCGTGGCGTGAGCCGGCTTCCAACCCTTCCATCTGCGAACCCATACGATCGAGGTCGGAGGAAACTGTCAAGGTGGAACCGTCGCCGAAGGTGACAAGATAATTGGGATGCACCCGAATCAGTTCCAGATAGTCCTCAAGCCGGCGGCCAACCGACAGGAACAGATCGTCGAGGACATCGCGCATCAGGAGCAGGGTCGGACCGGTGTCGAACGTGAAACCGTCGGACTGGATGACATTGGCTCGTCCGCCGATCTGCACGTTCTTTTCCAGCAACGTCACCCGCCAGCCGGCATGCCGCAATCGGATAGCAGTGGCCAGTCCGCCCAGCCCCCCACCGATGACTACCGCTGTACCACGCACAACCACTCCCTATACTGATTCTACTTCTACGCTATCAAGTTACGACGGCTTTGTCCAAGGTTTGTCCGTACTTTGCATTAATTCCGTTGCAGTGGTACGCTCGATTGCGCCGCCTGCCGGCGTCGCGCCACACGATCGCCCACCAGGATGATCGATTGCACGACCATACTGTTTGTGAGCAGGAAAAAGAGGATCTCCTCGATCGGCACATTGCCCAGTCGTAGGTTGGTTATACGAGCGGCATGGAAGAACCAGATTCCATTGGCAATCGCCACGCTATCGGCCGCGGCAAGGTATATGGTGGGTAGCAGCACGGCAATCATCAGCGCCCAGCGCCGATTCCAGAGCGGAGCGAGACCCACCGCCCATTGCAAGATCAGCACCGGCACAGCCCACACCAGTTCAGAACCCAAATAGGTGAAGCTTCCCATGAGCGCCGCTAGCGCCCGATCTTCCACAGAACCGCGGCAGTCCAGGTTCCGGTCAAAAAGACCTGCAAGACGTAGAACAGGTACTCCTCGAGCGGCACATGGCCGATGACCACGCCCAGGACCTGATGCGGCCCATAGGACCAGACGCCGTGTATCACGATCCAGTTGTCCCAGGGAGCGGTGTAGAGCAGCGCTACCACGGAGACGACTCCCAGCACCATGAGAAGCCAGGTGGGCATGATGCGGCGGGTCAAGCCAAGCCCGCAGATCAATGGAAGGACCAGGAACACGGCGAGGAATTGGACATAGGACACAGTGTTTCCTCTCCCTTCTGGTCACCTTCGACCGTAGCCCGTCGCGCTCTCAGAGGATACCAAGCCGGCACGGTGGCGATGGTACCGGCGGCCGTCATCGCCTCGGCGGTTGCATATCTCCAGAGATGGCCGTCGCCGCTGGAGGCGCCGGCCGAGCAGCTGATGCAATGGACACCTCTGCCCATTGCCGAGTTCCTGCTGATGCACCTGGGCGGTCTCGCCCGCCCGGCCGCTCTGCTGGGAGCACTGGCCGTGTTAATGCTGGCTGGGGGCCTGGCCGGAGCGCTCTTTGGGGTCGGTGCGCGCGGTCTTCCCGGCACAGTCCTGGGACTGGTGCCGGCAGCGACGCTGATGTTGGCGGTGCTGTTCGTGCTCTTCCCCGCCAGCCGGGAAGAACCGGCAACGTGGCTTCTGGTCGCGTTTCTGCCACTGCTGGTGTTGCTCAATCACCGCCAACAGAGCGTCGGTGGCCGGCGCGAGTTTCTGGAACGGAGCGGCATGGTCCTGGGCGGCGCGGCGGTGCTGGTCTCTCTGTTCTCGATCGAGCCGGTGGTCCAGGCGCTGGCCACTCGCCGTCTCTTTTCGTATCGCCGGCCGGCCGGGCTTCAAATCGCCGGGATCTCGGATTTGGTCACGCCAACCCACCGGTTTTATGTAATGGACAAGGTTTTGCAAGATCCGATCGTTGGTCCACCCTCCTGGGATCTGCGGGTGGACGGGGCGGTCCGATCTCCCCTGCGACTGGATTATGGCGGGCTGCTCAAGCGGGCCGCGGTGCAGCGGTACGTCACGATGGAATGTGTCGATAACCCGGTGGGCGGCCCACTTATGAGTAACGCGCTCTGGACCGGTGTCCCTCTTGCCTCACTACTCAGGGAAGCGGGAGCGACCGGCGATACGGTGGTCTTCCACGGCCTGGACGATTATGCCGAAAGTACTCCCCGAGCCGACCTGGAGCGGGCCGGCGCCCTGGTAGCCTATGCCATGAATGGCGCAGCGCTACCCCGCTCTCATGGCTACCCGGCTCGGCTCATCGTCCCAGGTATTTACGGCTTCAAGAGCGTCAAATGGCTCTCGCGGATCGAGATCGTGGGCGGAGCGTATGACGGCGCCTGGCGGGTGCATGGCTGGACTGAAACGGCCCAAATACATACCAGCGTCCGGATTGACGTAGCCAGACGAGCCAACCGCACGATACTGTTGGCGGGTGTGGCCTTTGCCGGCGCCCGCGGTGTGCAGGCCGTGGAGGCACGGGTCAATGGCGGACCGTGGCGACGCGCAACCCTGGCGCAGGCCCTGGCCGCCGATGCCTGGGTGCAATGGGCGGTCCGATTCCACGGCGCCGGCCCCGCCAGGTTCCAGGTGCGAGCGATAGACGCCGAGGGCAACGTCCAGACAGCGCGCGTGCATGGCGCGTATCCCGATGGATCGACCGGTTGGGCGACAGCAACGGTTTGACTGGCTGGTTTCTGGTCGCGGTGCAGGCGGGCGTTGCGGTGGCGGCGGAGTTCAACTACCGAGCGCTACCGCACGCTCGGGGCATCCCCATCCGAGATGATGAGAAGGTATCGATCATCGTCCCAGCGCGGAACGAAGCCCACCGGCTTCCGGCGCTTTTGCGGTCGCTGGCCGCCCTGCGCTATCCCAACTATCAGGTCATAGTGGTCGATGACGCATCCTCCGACCGCACCGGCGCCCTGGCCCGCGCGTCTGATGCGCGAGTTATCACCCTGTCTGGACCACCGCCCGGCTGGACCGGCAAAGCATATGCCTGCGCCCGCGGAGCCGAGGCCGCCGACGGCGCCTGGCTCCTATTCACCGATGCTGACACAGTCCACCAACCGGATAGCCTGGGTGTGGCGTTGGCTATGGCTCAGATCGAGCAAGTAGATCTGATGTCCTTCCTGGCGCGGCAGGACTGTATCGGCTTCTGGGAACGTATAGTGCTGCCATACGCCTACTTTCTGTACTTTGTCGGGGCATTTCGGCTGAATCGGACACCCTGCGGCGCCGTTGCCAACGGTCAGTATATTCTGATCCGCCGGGAATCATACGTGGCGTGTGGCGGCCATTCGGCCGTACGAGCCAGCTTGATCGAGGACGTCGCGCTGGCCCGCCACGCAGCGACCCTCGGCCTGCGCGTGAGCCTGGCCCGAGGGGATCAGCAGGTGAGTGTTCGGATGTACGACTCGCTGGGAGGGCTGTGGGAGGGATTCGCCAAGAATGCGTTTGGTTTCGTGCGCACCTCGCCGCTGCGTGGCATATGCACTGCCGTCGCCGGCATCGCGTACGGCATGGCTCTTCCCGCTGCCTGGCGCGCCTCCTCGATGCGGCTCCGTCTGGCACTGCTCTGTACTCCCTTCTGGACTGTAGCGCGCTGGCAACAACGCTTCGGCGTTTCGCCCCTCCTGGCCGCCCTCTACCCGTTGGCAACGACGGTCTTCCAACTGATCGCGCTCGATTCCACCCGGCGGGCGCTCACCGGTGCCGGCGCGACCTGGAAGGGGAGGCGATACACGTGACCCGCTACCCGTTTCCCTGGGACCGTTTCCTGGGGCTGGCTATGAATCTACCGGCGGGACACCGCTCTCTGCCGGCCGACTGTGCAAGTATGGTGGCCCGCATCACCCCTACCCCCGTGCTGCTTGGGGAGCACAACATTCCAGGCGGCGGACCGGTAGTGCTGGCGGCAAATCACTACCAACGAGCCGGTCTGTGGATCGCCTGGCCGGGCGCCGTTATCACCGACGCGGTGGCTCGACGACGAGGCGATGACCCACCGCTCCACTGGCTGGTTACCGGCGGTCTCCAATGCTCCCAGTCACAGGGGCGAGGCCCTCAAGTGCCACTGGCGCGCCCACTCCTTGAGGCGGTTGCTCGCTGCTACCAGATGGCAGCGCTACCGCCACGCGACTCGACCGGTCGTGCCGCGGCCGTTCACTGCTGGTTGGAATGGGCGGCCAAGGGGGAAACACTCGGTATATTTCCAGAGGGAACTCAGGGCACGGCGGGCCGGCTTCGGCAGCCCGAAAGCGGCTTTGATCATCTGGTTCGCCTCCTTGCCAGGCGAGCAATACCGGTATTGCCGGTAGGTATTTGCGAACTCGCCGGCGCCATGCAAATTTGCTTTGGCGAGCCGATAGCCGTCGGCGCGAGTCCACCCGAGCGGTCCTCTGCTGACGATGTGATGCATGCCATTGCGCGCCTTCTTCCCGAAACCATGCGTGGTCCTTTTGCGACGGATGCTACAGCGAACGCCAGGCAGGCACGCTAGGCATGGCTCGCTGGAATCGCGCGGCCCGGGCGCTCGATCTACCCGATAGCTCTCGCGTGCTCGACCTCGGCTGCGCCTTCGGTTTCGGCACGCGGCTACTGCTGCCACGCTACCAAGCGTACGGCCACGACCTGTCGGCGGAGTATATTGCGCGTGCGCGTCGGACGGTGCGCGGGGCCATCTTTACGCACGGCTCAGCCGAGCAGGTGCCCTACCCGGACAACTCGTTTGACGGTGTGTTGCTACTGGACGTGCTGGAGCACGTGCCGGACGAGCAGTCGGTGGTACGCGAGGTGCGTCGCATACTGCGGCCGGGTGGCCGATTAATCGTGAGCGTGCCAAATCGCGGCCTGATGGGCGGTCTCGACTCGCTGAACCTGTACCAGCGTTGCTTTGGGTCCACAGCCCCGGCCCCCACCGATGATCCGTCCTGGTCCTCCTCACCCCGCCATCGGCACTACTCGCTCGCCGACCTGACTCGCCTCTTCGGCGGCGATTTTCGTCTACGAGGCGTCGAATACACTGGCCTCGGCCTGGCGGAGCCGGTCAATCTTCTGTTGCTCCTGTTTTTCCGCCGTCTACTACCTGCGCCGCGCCTCTACGCCGCACTGCAGTATGTCTATTTCGGCGTGTATCTGATGGAAGACCTGTTGCGCACGGGCAGCTGGGGCTATCACCTGATGGTGACGCTCGAGCGCCAATGAAATCGACCACGGCTGTCGCGCCATACCTTCTCTTGACGATTATCGCGGAAACCTCCTACACTTACCACGTCCAAGCCAGCAGGGTGATCGCGTGCGGCTCGACCGTACGAGGAAAGTCCGAGCTCCGCAGAGCAGGGTGCTGGGTAACACCCAGTGGGGGCGACCCCAAGGAAAGTGCCACAGAAACATACCGCCGGCTCGGCCGGTAAGGGTGAAATGGTGAGGTAAGAGCTCACCGGCAGCCGGGTGACCGGCTGGACGGGTAAACCCCACCTGGTGCAAGACCGAATAGGAAGGCAAGATGTCCTCGTGACATCCGACGGTTGCTCGCCTGGGCCTTCGGGTAAGGTCGCTTGAGGCGCCGAGTAATCGGCGCGCTAGATAGATGATCACCGCCGCGCGGATCGTGAGGCCCGCGCGGAACAGAACTCGGCTTACGGCTGGCTTGGACCCCCGTCAGGGGTGCATTTATCCCACTTCAGTTCACCTCGCCGCGAACGTTCGGGGCCTCGAGACTGCCTCGCCCCTCGCACCCCTGGTGCGAGCAGTGGAAACGATGATCGATCCAACAGGAGGCGTGATGAAGGTGGGCGCATCGCGGGCACACGGCGACCACCTGCCCGGCTTCAAAGACTCGGCCGCACCGGGTACAGCTCGCCGTCAACTCGGCGTCTCCCTCGGCCAACTCCCGAGTCTCCACTCGGTCGGCCGCTACCCTGGCGCCACGGTCCATGTCCAACGGCACGGCTCCGGCCGCCAGGACCGGTTCCGGAGTAGCGCCCGGCGCCTCTCCTGGCACTGGTGGTTCAGCCACGATCACATCGTCGACGTGGGCGCGCTCGGTGCGGTCCTCGGGCGACTCGGACAGAGGGGGTGCAGCCGGCTGCACCCCGCGTTTCCTGCACGCCGCCTTTGGGCCGGCGCTGGTCGCAGCCGGCGTTTCCGCGAGATCGGGCGTCATCGAGAGCGGCCGCCGGGCGTCAGCCAGGAGTCCACCAATGAAAAACACCAGACCGGCAGCCAGGAGGAGCACACCGGTCACAGTCATCAGTCCGACACTGCGGCCCGACGCACTCTGCACCAACAGGACCGCGACGCCGGCCCAGACGGCCAGACGGCTATACCAGGTGAACTCGCTCATGGCGGAACCGAGGGTGATCTGACCTGCACGCCGGGTCACGCGTTTCCGGAGTTATCCAGGATGCTCTCTCCCACTCTTGAGTCGTCGCGCATGGCGGCCAGCGTACGCGGCCACTCCCGCCGGAACGCGAGATATCGCTCTATCCTGCGTGGGGCATCGTGCTTCACATCCTGCACGAACGTGGCAGCGTCGCCGGGGTATCCGGCTGCTTCCAGGGCAGACCGAGCATCGGTTTCAAGACTTTCGGCAAAGAAATCGCCAGGATACGGAACGAGATCAGCGGCGTTTACAGCGTGCAGCTCCGGATGTTGCTGCGAGACCTGCAACTTCTCGCGCTCGTACAGAAAGCGGATGATGTCCTGCTCGAGCTTGGAGAGCGAGCCATCCTTGTACGAGCCTCCTTGCGGAGGGCGGTGCAGAATACGCAGGTCCTTGCGCAGGAAGAAGTTTTTCCCCTCCATGCGTGCGTTGATCAGATAGTCGATGTCTTCGCCGCGTGTGATATCCGGATCGAAACCGACAGCGGCTGCCAGCTCAGAGGTGAATTCCATGTTGCCGCCAAAGCAGAACGGTGTCGGCGCCAGGTTCCCGGGCTCCTGCTCCAGCCGCGCGGTGGCCTCGTTCATGATGGCCGCCTTGCGGTCGAATATGTTGCGCGACTCAGCCTTGGACGGGTCGACCCGCAACAAAATCGACCCGTCTTCCTGGAGATAGTGTCCAGAGAGGCCATCCACCCGCACTCCATCGACCTCCGAGCCGAGCGGCTGCGTGGCCTTCTCCAGGAAAGCAGGGTCGATCACTATCTCATCATCATCGAGGGCCACGATAGCACGGCTCCCCGCCGCATAGGGGAGCGCCAACTGCAGGTTCCGGACTTTGGGGTAGGTGCGGAGGTCGAGAAAGCCGGCTCCAGGAAGACTGTTGTCGGCGAGCCAGCGATGCAACGCCACCAGACGGGACGGCCCGAAAACAACCGAGCGGATGGAGGGGAAGCGCTCAACGAGACCGGCGGCACGACGCTCGGCATCGGCCGCGACATCGTCGCCGGTTACAGCCACCAGCACCAACAGGTTAAAACGAGAAACATCGAGCTTGGTCAGGCTCTCCAGCAGGGCCGCCAGGGTGCCTGGCCGGTCCACTGGGGTAGGATGGTCGTACACCGCGTCGCCAGGACGGGCCTCGCCACCGGCGCGGGTCCAGTACGTGGGCACGACCACACACGTTTCGGGCAGCATAGTGACCGATGGTACCACAGCCAATTACGGCTTCTGTCTGGAACGGTGGAGTACCACGCGCGATGATACAGTAAGGGCACTATGCAGCAGCCCGTGTATCTGGATTACAACGCGACCACACCGATTGACCCGGAGGTGGTCGAAGCCATGCTCCCATTCCTCGCCGAACACTTTGGTAATGCTTCCAGCATGCACCAGTATGGATACTTCGCTCACGAGGCAGTGGAGCGCGCTCGAGGCCAGGTAGCGACCTTACTCGGCGCGCGGACCAGCGAGATTGTCTTTACGGCCGGCGGCAGCGAAACGGATAATCTGGCGATCAAGGGGGCGGTCTTCCAGCGGCTGGAGCGGCAGCCACATGTGATCAGCACTGCGGCGGAACACCCGGCCGTGCTCAACACCCTGCAGTATCTGCGCAAGCGCTTTGGCATCCATTCCACGCTCCTGCCGGTCGACCAGTACGGACTTATAACACCAGAGCAGGTGCGCAGGGCGCTACGACCAGAGACTGTACTGATTACGGTCATGCACGCCAACAACGAGGTTGGAACTGTGCAGCCGATTGACGAGATTGGCTCCGTGGCGCGCGAAGCAGGTGTACTGTTTCATGTGGATGCGGCGCAGTCCGCAGGGAAGCTGTCGATTGATGTCGCTGCCCTGAAGGTGGATATGGTGACGATCGCCGGCCACAAGGTCTATGGCCCCAAGGGTGTTGGCGCACTCTATCTGCGGCGCGGCGCACAGATCGATCCGCTGGTACACGGTTCGGGCCAGGAACATGGTCTGCGTGCCGGCACGGAGAACGTGGCCTCCATTGTCGGGTTGGGGGCGGCGTGTGCCATTGCCGCTGACCACCAGCCCCAGGAGGAACACCGGCTGACGCTGCTACGTGACAAGCTGCACGCGTTGCTGGCCGACACCGTGCCGCACCTGGCCCTCAACGGTCATCCGACCCGCCGGCTACCGAACACGCTGAATGTGAGTTTGTGCGGCGCGCTGGGCCAGGCCGTGCTGGCGTCCGCACCCGACGTCGCGGCTTCCACGGGATCAGCCTGTCACGCAGGAGCCAGCGACCCTTCCCCTGTGCTCATGGCTATGGGCCTTCCCGCTGAGCGAGCGCTATCCGCACTACGCCTCTCGTTGGGCCGCTGGACCAGCGAGGAAGAGATCGAGCGAGCCGCGGCTGCTCTTGCTGCGGGCTATACGGCCTGTGCCGGCATGTTATCGCCGGCGTAGCTCCCGCTGCACGGCACCCAAGCAGGCGCGGCATGGCACAGATGCCAAGAGGGTTAACGCAAGCGGCTCTCAGGCCGATCTACGACATGGTGCCCGTCGCTCGGCCGCCCGTGCCCCAGACGGCGCGGTATCCTGGCCGAATGGAACCGTGGTGTCGGCCTGCGGGCCGATCCGCCGACAAGCGGCGGGCTACACCCCGCTCCCGGCTGATTACGGCCTACCGGTACGCCTAGCCTCGTGCCGCCTACGTCCGGATTGGGTAAGGGGGCCGAAGCCCCCTCCCCACCGAACCGGACATGCGGATCTCCCGCATCCGGCTCTCCAGTCGGTTGTTTCCTCATCGGGGATACCCTGCCGCCTTCCGGGCTGCGATCATG
>JAABUH010000198.1_pt1 | contig 92347 bp, 97 predicted proteins | sample 5559121 | NCBI WGS metagenome assembly JAABUH01 (sample SAMN10711871, study PRJNA513364) | rock metagenome | isolation source: Antarctica rocks | place: Antarctica: Victoria Land, Battleship Promontory nord | collected 2015-12-28
AATCGACTCAGAAAGTTAAATGATAGTCTGTCTTCGAAAACAATAATAGTCAGCTCTCTGTTCCCAAGTTCTCGCTTAATTTTCTCTTCAAAAACAATGATAGTCAGAGCTGTCTATCATTACTCATCTGAAATAGAGAGCTTCTAAAAAAAAAACATGAGACAACTATGAAAAGCATTGTCATCGACGAGTAATGAAGATCTAATAGATTGAATACATTTCAATGCATACAAATTCTCTGACTAGATGATCTTTGTGTACATTCATAAATCGCAAACTCGCAACTCGTATTCACTTAGTTTTGATGACATCGAAGTCGTAAAATATCAGCTCAATTAAATAATGCTCGATGAAGTGATTTTTTCGACGCTCAAAATTACTCTAGACATTTCTATCTCAAGAAGAAGACAAATCTGACAGACAGTGTCATTCTATCGTAGCAGTCAAAACAGCGATGTGCTCGTGTTTATTGCAGCTAGAGATGATCTCATCTACACTTGAAGAATTTCATTCGAATATGAATTTTATTCTAGACATTTCTATCTCAAGAAGAAGACAAATCTGACAGACGATGTCATTCTATTGTAACAGTCAAAACAGCGATGTATTCATGTTCATCGCAGCTAAAGATGACTTCATCTATGTTGAAAACGAAGTATGTATGCACATACGTATGCATATACATATATCTCGATGATTAGTTATTTTGACTTCGATCGAAGTCGACTTGACGCTAGAGATATTTATGCTTTCTCTCACTTCTTTCTTTCTTCGCAGTTCATCTACTAAAGTAGATAGTCAATATATGCACATATTCGCTCTGACTCTTTTATATCAATAATCTACACTTGAGAAACCTCATTGAGATATGAATCTACTATCACTATTAGTCTAGAATTCATCTATTTTGACGAGACTAAAGCGCTCATTATGTTTATCGCATAGTGATGATCTCTGATTAAATTCGTTATACGATAGTTCGCTAAGTCAACAACTTGTATGTAACATTTTTTTCAAAAAATTTATTCAATATATTTCGTATTTATGTGTAAAGATTAAGAAAATTACAACATAAATACATAATAATAACAACATTGTGACATTAATTATAATAAACGCGAATTGAAAGATGTAAACTGATTATTTATAACAATAATATATTAAAAAATGTAATAAAATACACACTTTAGCAATTCGCTTTTTTGTATGTGTTTTTACAAATGAGTGAATGATCGAGTTTTAATTACATGACATGAATAGATCGAACTCTGAGATCATATCTCTCATTTCTTCAGACTTGACTGCAACTGAAGTTGAGAGTTCACTGTCGTGCCTTGTCATGCAGCGATGCTGCAATACTGTTTGAGTAACAAATCATCAGATGACATTTCGAAAGCATCAGCGAGGCGCAGTCTGCTAGATACTGAAGCATGAGGTTTGTTGAACAACAAGATATCTGAGTATCTATTTCTATGATACGTCAACAGTACATGATCTATACTTTATCGTTGCACGCGCTAAAATCTTGAAGTTTGATGCATTTGACTCAGCATCAGGCGAATGACTCTAAGAGCATTCAAATGCAGCGTGCTCTTTTGCTGTTCATCTTTTCTATTCTGTCTTCTTGCAATACATAGATGATCTTCATGCACTGATTTTCAAACTGAAATACAGTTATGACATACGTCAACGAAAGAAGCGTTCTTGCTATAGACATTCTATTTATCATTCTAGATAGTTTAGTTGTTCTTGCTCACTTCTTTATGAAAGAAAAGAAAGTCGACTTTTGACTTGATGACTGGCTATGTATATCAGCATTAGTAAGGTCAATTGTCGCTTGAAAGCCGAAAATTTAAATCTCACTTTACGTAGGTACTTGTTATTGCGAAATGCTGTATAATGATCACAGGTAAGTTCTGATTTATTTCATGACTTTATGTGCGACAATCTGAGCGCATACTCTCGAAGAGTCAATCACAAAAACTGTGAGCTCACATTTCTCTTCAAATATTGACGCCGATGCGGTATTCTATGATGGTGCAGACCAGATTACGCTTGAAGAAGTGAGTAAATGGTTTTTTCACCTTTTTCGCCTGAGAAAAATTCGTCTAGAAACATATAGAATACGTTATACTGACACAGTAACACTTCTTCGTAGCTTGAATTCTCTTTCGACCTTATTCAAATTGCAGCACTCATGACATTAAAGCTTGTTCTGTTGTTTTTCTATCGACGCATATTTCGTGAACGAGCATTCAATATCGCAAATTGAACGTTGATTGAAATCGTAGTAGCATGAACTATTACGTTCTTCATTGCAATTCTTGCGGCCTGTCGTACATCAATAAGAGCTAATTTTGAAACACTTGGCATTCTTAAGATCAAGTGTGTCAATACTTTTGTTGTTCTAGTCTGTCTTGCAGTATTTGATGTGGTCGTCGATCTGGCAATAATGATCCTACCAATGCCTTTGGTATTACGACCTAGTGAGCCCTTACTTTGAACTAGCTAACTATGAGATTTCTAGATTTGGGCATTACAGATGCCAGTGAAGCAGAAGATCGCTGTGACGGGTACTTTCCTGGTTGGCGCGTTGTCTGTATGGCCCCGTTCAAAGCATAGTTAACCTCATTGACGTTCTGCAGAGCCATCGCATGTGGAATAACACGTATGGCTATATTTGCTGAGATCCTTGGTCCATCTTGTAAGCACTGTGGTTCTAATTTTGTCGGATATATCCCTCTGACCTGTTTAGTATTCTCCCAGTCGAAAGTAGCCGAAGTCGCTACTGATGATTCAATAGGCGAGTGCTCTTTTCTACCCTGTTTATACCATAACTTTTTTCTAACTTGACTGACCTACCTTAGGAATCCTTAGTATCCTCATGTTCTGGGGAATGCTTGAAATGGGTGTTGGCATGATAGCCGTTTGCCTACCAACACTTCGGCCCCTGTTTCATGGCTGGTCGCCCATGAGCATCATCCGCAGCTTCCGTTCAGCTCTTTCCCTAGACTCTGTCGGCTCGAAAAAAAGGACCTTTCGCTCATCTGCGGCAAATCCGCGCGGAAGAGCTGAGTCAGAGATATCCCTTGCCGAACGTGCGTCCTTGGGATACGCGGATTCTGCGAATCTACATCAAGCCTATGCTTTGGAGCCGGTGACAGCACGACAGGATACGAAAAGAAATACGCCCAATGGAGAGATTCACGTGAGCAGGAAGCTCACCCAGACTGTGGAGACTGTTTAGATAGAAACTTAAACTAGACACTCTTCGTTATGTAATAAAATTGTGTTGATGAGATCGCAAGAGGAGTACACGTTATCGGCTTGAATTCAGGTTGGCCAGTAGAATTCGTAGATTCTCTCTGCCATTCTCCTATGTTTGGATCTGGACTATAACTATCAAAAGGCACCTTAGCTGTCGAGCTATCTGGTGCACCTAGTGCTCTAAGTATACTGTACAAGCTGATAAAGCCTCTTTGTAAAATTCTTCGGGCATGCTACTAAGAGGAAGATGGAAAATCAGGTGAAGGCTCAGCTTTCATCGCCTAATAGTATTAGGTGAGATTTTAATTTAACGATATGAGCGTTCGCTGCAGTATATGTTGGCTTAGTATGCACTGCTTGGAAGGCATGCGAATTGAGATGGAGACATCATACAAAGACCATATGGTTCAAATCCCGATAAAAAGCGCCAAAAGTTTAGATCATACCGCAAACGCCTCGATAATCCATCAGCAGTAGGAAATTCTGCGCCAAGCATCAGGGTTTGGCCAAGGCGACGAGCCTGCTTGACCAACGCATCAACGTGGTGGTCAACAAATTGGATTGGGTTTACATCTCAGCTGTTTGGTCAAGACGTTGACTTGTAGACCAAGCGAATGCTTGGTGTAGGCGACAGCCGGGACAGGAGAGAATTAGACAAATAATTAGGGGTTAACTTTTTGCTTTCAACTCATCTTTCATCTCTAATTCAGAAGCTTCGAATTCCTATTGAGCTTTGTGTATACCTCTTTGAACAAGATATGGCTGAGCAGAACATGGAAGATACCGACCACAATCTAGATTTATAGCTTCATGGCATGTTGATTAACCTTGGGTTAATAAATATTGAGGGCTATAAATCGATGATACGAAGACTTCTTGTCAAAGGCGCGGGTTTACATGCGCCATATCGTAATAGGAGAACTCCACTCGACAGCCTTTTCAGGTATGACACGAAGCCCTGGGAGTCACAATTTCTGGCAAACCAATGGCTTGAAATTCTGTCCAGCGCCGATATAGACCTGGATGACTATCTTAGAACAGAAATGAAATTACATCCAGAGAAGACACATCCTACTCTCGATTACGGCGATCGAAAGCGCCGGCTTAGATTTTCTTTCTGTGTACGGCCAAGAGTCCGTTGGAAGTGGTTGACAAACCCAATAGGACCCGAGTCTAGGGTTCTTAACGAGTATAAACATACGGGCCTCGACAATGGTGTACTGACCGTCGATCCCGAGAATGGTCCAGATTGACCATATATATATTCACGTTGGCAACAGCACGCGTATTTGATGAAAGAGTTTGGTTTCTGGTTTAATGATAACAAGAAATCAGAGGTATTAGAACGGATAAAGCTAGCACATGAGCGGTTTCAGCGTCGAATGCCAAAAAGGACCATTGAATTTCGCAAGGCTGAGCGGAAAGGAGGGCATGGAAGAATCCCTGGAGCTTGGATTGATTGAGCGGTTTCTTCCCATTTCTATACCTAGTGCGAGTGATGTTACACTCTTTATGGCTGTGGAGATTATCAAATCACAATTTGAAATAAGACAACTGTCAGTATCTTTAGCTACCGGGCTTCGAAGTTCGTTATGACTATAATATATATCTGTTTGGGGGCAACCTGGCGCCTTCATGAAAGCCTCAGAAGCGTTTAAACTTGAGTATCATCAAGAGTCGAGTCTAATTATCACGTTTGATTAAAATTCAATAGTATCGAGGAACACACTGACAAAGATGAGCAGAACACAAATTGTAATTTGAATGCGCTACATAGGTATTCTATTAATCTCAACAAAATCAGAGGTGGCATAGCAAAGATTAGTCGCGCAATGAAAATACAACCTTGTTCAAACCTGTCTCTAACTTTCGTTTCAATGAGATCAGAGAGCGGAAGAAAGCTTATAAGAGCAAGAGTAGAGTGACTTAAGATGAGCTTCAAAGAAACGTTCTTGAAACAACAAAGGATCAAGAGATTCGAAGAAGACAAAACTGAGATTCAGCAGAAGACTAGTCAATCGATCGTTTTCACTTCATTCTAGGATTAACAGCGTGTCTGTCACAAGTGAGCATGGATCCCGAAACAGGCGGTATGCGTAACGTGAATTTTACGTTTCACCAGAGCGGTAGAAACTTATGAGTTATGAGACGATCGTTGGCTTAATCACAGGGGATCAAACGTAGCGTAGCGATTGGCTTGTCACACTTTTAACCATGGTTTGACATGAGAGAACAGAAAAAGATCCAAGTGCAAAACGCTGTATTCAGACGCTACCTCAATCGAGTTTCAAAAGTACCATCTCGACCCTCAGAGGTACTTTTCATACCCCCACACCCTGTGGATTCGAGAACACATTCCCCGGATCCACCACCTTCTTAATCCCCGTTAGCCTCGCATACACCTCTTTCGAATAATAAAGCGCATGCGCCTCCTGTGCACTCAGTCCGGGGTCCACATAATTCAGATAACCTCCAAAAGCCGTCCCCGGCATCTCTTTCTCCATTGCATTATTCAGTCCATTGACGAAGGGGAGGATGTTGGTGGAAGAAGAGGAAGCATAATGCTGCATGACCCATAGAGCGCCACGGCCGCTGTAGGCGGAATTGAGAGCGGCGGCTGGGGGATTGTTGACGAGGGAGCCGGGGCCGCCGATGAGGTTTATTTCGAAGAACCAGAGGGCGGGGACGTGGGTTGCGTTTATTATGATGAAGGAGAAGTAGGATTCTAAGGCTGCTGGCTAATTTACACTGAGCATGGTCTATGGTCTGGAAAGGGGAATGACACTGCTTACTGTCAAGGGGCTAGACTCAGGTACAAGAACGCTTTTGGCATAAAAGGTGTCGTGTGCATTGTAGCCGGTCAATGGCTCTTGAACGGGACCGCCCCACAAGTCCGTCAGGGAGGAGATCCAATCCATACTTTTGATCTTGGAACTGAAAGGGGTGGGAAGGCCGCGCAAGAGCTCTGGGGCAATCTGGCAATATGCAAATTAGCTCGATGTTTGAGTACTGTGCGGCTATTGTGTCGTTGAAGTACCCTATTTGAGAAGTCTTTCTGGCTCCCTAAGTACGACCCAATCACTGTGAGCGACAGCTCCTTTGAAGAGACGCTGAAGCCGATGTTCTTGTCAATCACAGAGGCGTTCATGGCAAAATTCTGGATATGAGAAAATGTGGCGGCTGCGGTGGAAGCGGAAACCAGCTGGTTGGGGAACGTGTAGGCCCAATTTACCACGGCGGAGGGGGCGGGTTGCGTTTGGAAGTAGAAAGCGGTGATGATGCCGATACTGAGGAGTTTAGCAGGATTCTACGATTTCGGATTGCAGCTAGATTACCTATCTGCTGCACCTCGAAGTGCCTATACATCACTCAGTATGGCCAATGTTTGTTTGGAAGAAATACTCTACCCAATAAACATCCGAATACGAAGAGCTACTGGCGTGAACAAAGCTACCATTCGCCAGCACGACGTCAAGTCCTACAATTGTATCCAGAGTAAGGCCCCATGCGCGGCTACTAAACCCTAGAATTACTTTAGCAATGTTTTTCCACCCTTCTAGAATAGACTTATCTCCTCTCACAATAGCCGCCGTGAGTGGCATGCCCTCCAACTCCTACCCCAGGGCAAACCCCATGTGGCAAGGCCCTCCCACCCTGCTTGGACAGGCCCAGAGCCAGATTACCCAGCCTCACGCCTCCTCCTACCATCGCAACACCAGCACCATTAACGGATATATTTTGAAAAGACTCGAGACTGACAACCATACTGCCATTCTGGCCTCCGGAACTGAACGAAGCGTACGAATGTCCACCGCTCTTGGCCTGCACCTTGACGCCAAAGCGAACAGCGCACAGGACGGCATTGGAGATTTGCAGATGGGTTGTTGGGAGGATGATGACGGCTGGAGTGTACTGAAGACGGATGTTGTATGAGGATGTTAATTGGGTGAAGTTTGGGGAGGAGGGGATAGAGATGGGGACGTTGAAGGATGAGAGACAAAAGTTTAGAGTGTTTGAACGATGTTTGAAGAGCGATAAAGCACAAGTCGTGCCTGCAAGGGAAAAAAGAGTGAAAGAAGAGAGACGCATGATTGTGCTCGCGTCAAATGCCTTAAAGTTGAAGAATAACATGCGGGCAAGTCCCAATGTTATATGCAAACAGTCTGCGAGGCAGAAGCTCTGGACTTGCGGTTACATCGCAGCTTGGTAAGTGCAGACAAAGGAAAGAACCGACTTAAGGGTCGGTGCGAGAAGGTATCCACATTGAAGGACAGAGAAACAGTGCAAGGTCACTGATACGATACCAAGCAGGCTTGGCAACATGGGCCTATTGGACGATCACAGCCGAGGTACCACAAAACTGCTCGTGTTGTTGTGACTTGTACGATGCTGAGATGTTCTTTGTCCGATCACCATCGACGAGCTAGACAATCGTTGTGCAAAAGTTACGGGGCTGATGGGTGAAGCGAAATTGTTTGATCGGACGCTGGTATTAGTACTCATATCCCATACTTCAAACGAGCGGCACATGCTTGGATTGTTGTACTTGTTTTCTGACTTGCTTTAAGGGAAGCTTTTCAAACTATTCTCGTCCATATAGAATCCCGTGTTCCAGTAGAGCGCGTGAACCTGGCCATGGACTCAAAGCGGCTGTGTCCGTCTTTGACCTCCTAAAGGGTATCAATGTGCCCTAAAACCCATTGGATATGGCGGTATGTGACCCTCGGTTGGAATTCGGGTTGCATGTGGCCACTCAAGTAGGTTTCGGCCCACATGAGTCCCCGCTCGTAGTGCTGCACACCCATGATTCCTTGCGGCCCATCCCAACCAGGGATCCCGTTCGCGGCAAACACAGCCGAATACTCCAAGTCGGGAAGCGTGATATCGATCGGTTTCGAAGGTGCAGAATTGAACCCAAGCTTCCCATTCCAAGTCATATTTTGAATGGCCAGTAGAGTACCATTTGTCAGGATAATCATGTCCAGATCGCCATTACTAACAAGAACGCGGTTGGTTGCTTCGATAACCTGGGGAAGAACCTTCTGGATTGGATCGGCCGAATTATCACCTTCACCCATTTCTGGACCACCTTTACCAATTATGACAGGGTTGACTGAGCATTCTGCCCAGTTAACATATTCAGGTGCGTGCATCGCCCGCTTCACATCGGTTCGATTGAAGTAAGTGTCAGCTCCAGCCGGGGTATAGACGAGTTGAGTTACGAAGCTCAGTACATCCCAAAGAAGTGGACTAGTATATGTTGTAAGCTATCGGTCCATGTAGTCGTCGATGTACCAGAAGACTAGCTCACCATTGCTGGTTTATTTCATAGACGTCAAAGCATGGATTGGTCTCAAAGGCAAACTGATCGACCATAGAGAAGATATCACAAGCCGCTTGACTGGTATAATTGAAGTATACTGCTGGTTGAACACCGGACGCTGGGAATGTGAAGTATTTCTCACGGTAGGCAGCATATCCGCACGACTTGTCGAGACTCTCGAGCTCGGACATGAAAGATCCGTTGAAACCGAACATATTGTTGTTTGCCTGGACAAATGGTACGATTGGGACTTCCTCCTGGGCGTAGACGAATTGACCAATAACGGGGTCGTAAACCAAAGCCCCTGCAGTAGATGTTAAATTCAGTGGTTCAGATTGCGTCCAGTAATGGAAGTCTAATATACCTTGTACATCATAGTATGTTTTGTCTTTTGCGTCCAACATGGCAGCAGAGATATACGGCACATATCTCCCTGCGTAACTCTCGCCTGTAACAAAAATCTTGAATTTTTTAATACCGAAAATCGTCTCAAAATTCTTGAAGAACTTGATGAAGTCTTGGGCGATTTCCTCTTGCGAAGTGGCAGTGACTTCTCCAATAGAGAAACCGGTACCAACAGGTTGCTCAACCCAAAGCATGTTGGTTAGATTGGTCCAGGAATATGGGTTTATAGTAGGCTATTGTCAGACCTAGTCAGTGTTTTCTTGGAAATTCAATGAGAAGACGAAAAGAGATGAGAGCTTACCTGGTAAGTTCCCGGCCTCCAGAGGAACTTACCGTTCTCTTGGAAGAAGCCTTCCATACTGGAGCAGCCAGGCCCACCATTCAGCCTAGTGCATGGTTAGAAATATACCAACCACTAACAACAGCTTCAAAGTATAGCGAAACTACCATATAGTTATTTCATCGACAGGAGGTCCGTCGGTTTTAGGTTGAAATACGAAGAACAATGCTCTAGAAGCGTTCTTCATGTCAATCGGTACCAAACCCGAGTACATCTCGCCAATGTCGAAGGGAACTTCGGGCAAAGAGTGGACGCGATATTCTACCATATTCACAAACGGTTAGCTGACATATCTGTTTGACGGATTACCCGTGCACTGACTCTCCGAAGCTTCGGTGCTGAATCGAGGATCTCGGTCGCGTGGCTTCACTCTCTCTTCTTGTTGGGCTTGGGCTAACTTCGCAGCCCTTTCCGAACCCCTGCGGGCAATTTTGCCAAGTCTGCCATGTTCAAGAGTAGAGCCTCCATCGAAGAACAAGGCGCAAGCTACGAGCACCGCCCACAGCGAATGCGTCAACATATTCTTTTGGCGCTTCTACCCCGGAGCTGTGGTAGAAGGTATCAAACAAGATGTACAAGATGGCTTTGCTCAGAGAAGTGGGGACAAACAGTACGGTGTGCAGATTGCGTGTTATATACTCCTTGAGCTGCGGAGAAGCCCACTTTCGATCTACATTTGACGCATACATCGCGCCGTGAAGTGAGGGGGAGAACGGACAGCCGTAAATGAAATCAGCGATTGCGAAAGTGGCTTCTTTCCAGGTGAGTCAAGAGGGGAAGTGCAGGCGTAAAAGCCAGAGTGACTGCAGATAGCAAGATGCAGTGCAGCGATGTTGACTTGTCGGTGTGCAAGGTGGGAGTTAGTGTTCTTGAGGACCTTCTCGAAGGATGTTAGTGTTGCCTTAGTGCGTAGCGCCAATGGCCGTTATTGCATGAAAGCCCATCGCGAGCCTATCAATCGAATCAAGCTTTGTTACCAAGCTTTGTCGCCCAGACTGTCTTAGGAATAGGGTCGGTGGACCGTAGAAGTGCCCGTATGGCGCATGGGGCCTCCGAAGGATGAAGCATGGTATGAATTGTTTTATGTTGCAGAATCACGAGCAATTGTACGTGCAAGAGATAGGAATTCCTGACAGACAATCTTTGGCAATCAAATCATCAGTATACTGAGATGAACCCAAAATCCAGGTTGGTGGACAGGAGTGATATATTGTACGATGTCGGTAGAAATAAGGCAGAATGTGTGGGCGATACTGTATGTAGCTCTTAGCCTCGCAACCCTGACTTCTAAATGCCGGTCTTATCGCTAAGATTTTCCGCGTATCTAGCAAGGCAGGCTTCGGTAAAGTCAAGGCCGCCCTTCCGGGCTAGAGCTTTACAGGAAGCTCGAGGCAAACTCCCAATGCTCCAGTCAAAAAATTTCCACGTTTGTAAAACCAGATCACACGTATCCTGATGGGCTAGCAGGATATGACGTCCCAAGAGCTTGAGAAGAGTATGAGGCTGCGCTAGGAGAGTATCCAGACCCATATTCGCCATCAGCACGCGCTGCAGCCTCAGCATAATTCCCTAAGAGACGAAAGTCATCATGCAGCCATCTCAAAAGAAGACCCTAGCATCAGGCGAAGTGTGGCTGACCTTGGCAAAATAAATCCAAAAAAGCTGATATGCCAGATGTTTTGATACCTTTGGGGCATGAGGTCTTCATGCAAGCTAAGACTTCTTTCTCAAGGCTGACTGAAGAACAAAGGCAGAGGAGTGCCGACGCACCTGCGGCGCAACCTTGTGTGGTTGTTAGATCTAGCTTTGTGTTGACGCAGGTTTTCTAGATATCTAATCAATGGGATAGCTTTACGAGCTAAATGTCTTAGAGGAATACGCACACCACAGGTTGGAAATTTGCTGCTCTTGGGGACATAAAAGGCTAGGCCTAGACTAGTAAATAGAACCATGACAATCGGAGTGAGAAACATGATGAACAATGTGAAATGAGTATCGTCTGGTAGAACGAGCTCTAAGAGTTGGTGAGGACAAGAGGTCAAGGAGGTGGATTTAAAATGAAGCAGTGGCAGAACAGAAAGGTCAAAGATGTTTCCGAATCTTGAGGAAATCTTGTAAACTAGTGAATGAATCGACAATGCAAGCTGTTTAAGTATTTTTGCGGCTATATCCTAAACAAGTCAGCCTTCACCGAAAGATTTGAGGCTCAGTCGCAAAGACACAAGCCAAAGCTTGCGCTTCTACCTGCGGCTGTCACATAAAAACTTGGGTTCACGTGCACTCACACGCAGAAAAGCTCCATATTTGAATGGATTTTCCATCTCAGTGTCCTGCTGTCAATGACTAGTATATACTGGAAGCTACTAAGGATAACTTAATTAGGACACTGAATTAGAAACTTTACCGAGTATAGCCACGTCGAAGCTTGGTGAACAAGAATAGACCGCGAAATCTGTAGAGTTGAAGGTTCGGATCTAGTATTAGCGTATGCAGAAAGGTTTAGAATCCTTGGCATTCGTTTTCGCTCTGCCCCACGGTGATCCGTTTATAGAAGGAATTCAGAAATCAACCCCACCGCCCCTCAATTGCCCGAAATTGAAGCTATTCAGACCTCTTTGTTTGTTGACGTTCCTGACGTTCTTTCAGCTATGTCGAGATCACTTCCTGCAAGCCTGCGCTTCAAAATACTACGCCTTCTACTACTTCATTAAACTCCTTCGACAATCGCTGAAGAGGTTCATTGTTGCTCTGTCACTGTATACAATGTTCAAGAGAACCTCTTTATGTATAACTCATCTTTTAGATCTCAATTCCGATCCAAAGGCGCTTCTCGAAAGATCTTCAAGATCGCTGAAAATGACCTCATAGTCTATCTCGAAGATCAGTCGTGAGTCATGCAGAAAGAGATGATCTGATACATATGAAAGAAGTGAGACATTAACGTGCATCAATTCACGATATCAAGAATTCTGAAGAGAAGAGACTGAAGTATTAAAAAAGAACAGCGTGTAGAAGTCAGACAAAACAACGAGCTTCGTTTGAATTGAGTAGCAGACATGCTTCGTTTGACGATCGAGCAGCTCATGTTCGTGAATGAGTTCTTATTCAATGAAATCACGAGCTGACATCATCAGATTTATGCTTTCGTTGATCAATCAGCTCGCTATCAAGTCTCTAAAACGAGAGAGCATTGCTGAAGTGTTCTTTCGATCTATACGAAAGACGAATATCTATTCTGCATCGATATTCGCGAGAGTTGATTCAACGATGAGACTTTCTTTCGATGACTAGCAGATGAACTGCTATCTCTATGCAGTTTCTTTTCGACTTCAAGAAGTGTGATCATCATGAATAACATGAGTGTTTATTGCAATAGTCGAATTGAAGAGCTCATCATCTCACACGAATGTCAGATAAGCTATTTGTCTCGTTGAATTGACGATCTATCACTGATATGAATGTCAGATGTGATATTTGTCTTTTTACTCGTCGAATTACAATCTCATAGAACTCATCTTCAGCGTATTAAAGATCTGAGTTCGTAGACATTTTAACGAGACATGATCTCATTTTGAAGACATATTTGATGACTTTCTTCATTACGCTGTTGAACGAAGCAAATGTGATAAATATTCGAGACAGCACTTCAAGCATTCAGACTACATCTTTGAGACAGATATCAGAGCTTTGAAACGAGAATTGAAGATAGAAAATCAGAAATTTGATTCAGAAATTTGACTTTATTTAACGACTCAGTTCTAATAGAGTCTTGATCTCACGTCAGATCAACTTGAAGAGCTTCAGATCTTTCTTAAATGCACGAGTCATTTCATCTGACACTTCTACTTGTATAGCAGTTCAATAGATAGCAGACGTTGAATCTGTCATATCTTTCAAATCATTCGTAGATCACATCTGAGCATTCATTATGAGTCTCATCTCTGCGAGCTTTTGTTTGATTGTTTGACGTGAGATCTTGTTTATCTTTCAGGCGAAGAACTGATCAAATATCTTCTTCGTCTCTTCTGATCCTTCGATGAGACTTGATCGCTGAGCTGCGATTGCAGACTGAGATGGTAGAGAAGAAGGAGGAGGAGGAGAAGGAGAAGTAGGCTGAGATGATGGAGGTTGCTGTCACTGAATAGACTGCGGAGGCTGTTGCCACGAAGGAGGCTGTAGAGGAGGTGAGAGAGTTTTCTAGAGATAGATTTTGACTCCGGCGTTGAGGCATTTGGAATAAAAACGGTTACAAGAACGTCAGGAACGTCAACAAACAAAGAGGTCTGAATAGCTTCAATTTTGGGCAATTGGGGGGGCGGTGGGGTTGAATTTCGAATTCCTCATATAAACGGATCACCGTGGGGCAGAGCGAAAACGAATGCCAAGGATTCTAAACCTTTCTGCATACGCTAATATTGCGCGCTTCTACACTTGTCTCTCGCGATTGGCGGTCCGCGATTGGCGATCAAATCATGATGCAATGTACTGCACCAATATCTCCAGCTTTTCGTCAAGCTCTCCTACCGCACTCAACAGCTCTGGGCCCTTGTTAATCCCCGCAATTGACCCTGAAGGAAGCTGATAGACCACGCTGGTGGAGGTCTTGTTCTCGTTCTCCAGCAGGAGAAACTCAACCGGCACTGCTAAGCCGGCTGTGAGATCATGCTCCAACATCGTGATCCCAACCAAAGGATTTCCAGGAATGACCCGCTTGCTCTTACGGCCGCTTCCAATCCCGAATAGGGGAATCCAGGCACCATGGTTAAATTCCTGGAAGATCATGAAGCCGTGGGGACCCAGTGCTAAATCGACGGTAGTAGTGAACTCGGCTTTATCTTTGTCGCTGTAGCGCTTAATCGACTTGGCAATAACAGGCCAAGCGACATGCGAGGGCTCGCCGATCGAGCTGTAAAGGCGGGCACTCATATCGTCGAATTTGCTTGAGGACTGAATCGTGATGCGAGTGCCTTGATAGTTCTCAACCCTCGTCTCAGCCATGACCGCTTTGATAAGAATTGCAGTGTCAAAACACCACTTCCCGCTTACCCTTGAGGGAAATCTAAGAGTCGGCTAATAGAGATCGAAGTGGATTTGAAGGGAGTACTTATCCTCCGAGGAACAAAAGTGAGGTGGGGTCGGCCAAGAAGCCATAGCCGAGTGTGGAAGTTCAGTAATCCTACAGGCAACCCCATGACAATGCACGTTTCCTTTTTGCTTGTTCAAATCACTGCGAGTTGGTAGATTGGAGAAAGATTAATGATCAGCCATAGTATACCGAGGTCAACATCAGATCGCCTCAGCTTTGTGAAAACTTTGACCAATTCCCCAACCAACCTTGACGTTTCGCACTTTCGTCAAGATCTTTCAAGACTACCATCGCCTCCCCATTACAATTTACTTTTTCATCCATTCTCCCACATTCTTGACTTTTAAAGGTAGAATCTTATTCAGCAAAGCATAATCACGAGTAATGAGACCTTGGTTTTGCCCACTAGCCTTACACATGTTCCAAAAGCCCGTGAAGTTCTCTCCATATGTCATGAGAGTGCGGTCGGCTTTATCTGCACTGTGCCCGAGTTTTTCGTTTGAGCTGCCAGTAATGGGAGCCGAATCAAAGTGTTCCTCCATTGTCACCGACTTATATTTGGTAAGCTTTCCCGTGGAGCCAGTGAATGTCTTGGCAAGATCATCCCAAGCTACATGCTCCGTAGCCACTTCTAAGTCCATGCCGTTCGAATTGGATGGATTGTCGAGGATCCACAGAGCATAGGCGCCCAGACCATCCAGATGAATCAACGGAACCGCCCCATCATCCAGTGGCGCCGCAAAGACGTAGGTTCCAGAAGCATATACGGAAGGTTGGAGATACTAGCAGAGCATTTCCATATATGGACCACTCGTTAGAATAGTCCACGCCATCGGAACTGTTGGCTGAGCAGATACGAATTCTCCGACTCTTCCCTTGCCATCATAGTGTCCGCTTCGAAACCTGGGGTCGTAGTTGGCTTTCTTCAGGCCGTAATCTAAGCTGACCCATACGAAATGCTTTACCCCTACTTCCCTCGCGAGCTCATAGATGCGTATACCCCAGTAAGTCTCGGTTTTTTCGCCAATCGCAAAGCCGTTAGTGTTGACGAAGGCAGATTCAACACCTTGAAGAGATTTGCGAAGAGTTGGCTCGTGGTATATGTTACCTTTAATGAGCGAGACGTTGGGCAGTGAGGCGATCGTGATGGCGGTAGTGGACGTTATCGAGCGTGTAATGGCTATAACCTCGTATGTCCCCGCGTTTGGGAGAGGTCGAACGACGGCAGATCCTTGCGCTCCAGTGCCCCCTACAACGAGGACTGACTGCAGTTTCTTACCACAAGACGCAATGGAATATCAGAGCAAGAAAGTCGATACTAGGATGCTATTGTCAGAGGTGAGAGTTTCGTCGATTGGTATTCTAGTTTTGCCAATATAGTACTTAATAGTAACCTTCGACCGGTCCAACACTGTCAGTTTATCTTGGGTGCTCTCTTTTCGTTGGGAACGATGTTGGTTGACAGTGCACACAAGGATTCCGACAAAGGACGCCGTTGTCGATATGGTCCATCTCTTTGACCGTAGGCTTCTGTTGTGAGATTCCAGGGCCCATCTAATAGCAGCTCACCGATGGTGCAGAGATTGTTGAAAGCACGGCCTTGCCTCCGCAAGGCATACCTTTATGTAGCCAGGGAAAAGCATGCATGCCAGCTGGCCTGTTCACGCAACTTATAGCGACATAAGGGCTAGATTAGAAAGTCAAGCAACCAGGCTTGGGAAACATAACTGCCTGAAGACAAGACATGCCTATGCGCACCAGATACCAGTACGAGACTTGTCGGGAGCAAAAGTTGTTGTTGGCAGTGTTAAGAAGCCAAGCTGCAGGCTGCTGATCGGTTACCGTAGATAAAGTGGTGTTCAAGCACTGTCGCTCTCCGTAGAGCAACGAGTGCCCGTATGTCCGCCAGGTCAACAGCCCTTCACCCGAACCTTCCAAGACCCTCGATATCCATGATAGTCATGGACCTCCAGCTTGATCTCTTGCCCTGCGTCGTCCGGCGCAATTAGATCATGGGGTTCCTAATGTGGGGCTCTCAATGGCCCACTGCAATCTAGATCTTCCCGAACCTCAAGCGCATTGTCATGGGCTTCCTTCCCCACAGATGCACTAAATATACCCCTCCATGGTACCTACTCATGCTGGAGTCACCATGCTTTTAAGAATGAAGCACCATCTCCCTTCCCTCCACTCAAGGCATTACTCTTGATCCAAGGTAACCTTCCTCCTATACACACGAACCCTCACTCCACCATGGACATCTCCAACAAGTCAGAGAACCAGGGCGCGATGGCCGACAGGAATTATATCCACTGGCAAGCGGAGGGCGTGGAGAAGATCCCACCAAACGAACGAGAGGATATTCAGGCTGTAGCGGACATGATCAATGCCATCCAGAAGGCACAATGGAACAGCCATCGCCACTGCTTTTCAGGTATGTAACCCTCGGATTCTAAGCAGCTGTTGCTTACCAGTTTCAGGAACACATGCACGTACACAAGGATTGGTCAAGGGCAAGCTCATCGTGGAGCACGATCTCCCCAAGCACCTAAAGCAGAGCCTGTTCGCTGATGGTGGAGAATACCCTGTTTTCTGTCGTTACAGCAGTGAACCAGGTGACCCGGGTCTTGATGTCATTCTACCTGAGCTCCTTCTACCCCCCCATGAATCTGACACACAACAGGACCGCATCCCACAACCCCGTGGCTTTGCCATGAAGGTGTTCAATGTCAAGGGCGAGATGTTCGATGCTGGCAAAGATGTCCCAACGCACGATATCGAGTTCAATTCTACCCCAGCCCTAGACTTGGCAGACGCCAAGACAACACGGGAGATTATTGACTTGAGAATCAAGTACGGGAACAATCAGCCGGAGCTCTACAAGCATCTAGAGGCGAGAAAGGACACGGACCTACAGAAGTTCCGAGACACTGTCCGAAACACACATTTGGAGTCTACCAGACAGTACTCGCAGACCGCATACCGCTTCGGCGACTATGTTTGCAAGTATTGTCTAGTACCGTCTTCCGAGACCCAGAAAAAGCTCTACGATGATACTGTGAAACCCGACAAGCATGACTCGGACATTCTCAGCAACTGGCTGAAGAACTTCCATGGCGCTCATGACGCAGAGTACCTCCTACAATTTCAGCTGTGCGAGAACCTCGAGGACCAGCCAGTGGAATATGCCGGCAAGGTGTGGGATCCGGAGAAGTACCCATGGCAAACAGTGGCTAGACTGGTTATCCCCAAGCAGGATTCCTTCAACTACGAATTGAAGGCATTCTGGGAGGACAGATTGCGCGTCGACCCCTGGCTGGGACTGAAAAGTATGCAGCCTCTTGGGTCACCGAACAGGCTTCGTCGCACGGTGTACCCTGCCAGTAGTGCTCTCCGCCGCAAGATGAATGGCACCAGTGAGATTCATGTTAAGAGCATGGACGAGATCCCGTAAGTCAAACCTCAATGAACACGTTGCAGAGAATGTGCATTCCTAACTCTATAACAGAGGGCCTATCCCGCGACCGATGCAAAGTGCGCGTTAAGGGCAGATCACCAGCCGTTGTGGACGTGAGTCTAAAGGTTGCCACTACGGACATGGGCTCAATTTCATACGCTTCAAGTGGCCTATTAGCGTCTCTTGAAGGCATTGCTGTCTCCGTTTGGGCTATTGGATTATGCCTATTTCTGTAAATATATCTTCTCTACAGCAACAAACATACTTCTGAGGCAACTATCCCTTTGGTGAAATTTTCCGCAACTCCCCAGAAACGAAATAGTGTAAGCCGCCATCTATGCAGCTCATGTTTTCTAGAGGCAAGCAGCTTTTCTCTCCGTGCAGAAAGATGGGGATTCTGACCTTGAACCACAAAAGAAGCCCCGACAGGAACCGAATACTCATAATCGATTAGACGCTTTAACAAGTTCTAGACTCTAAAAAACCAAGGACAACTCCCTCTCCTGCAGCTGACCTACTCCCCCTAACGACCCAAGTCCCTATTCCTCTCCCCACTATCATCTTCCACCATACATCATTCAACGCCACATACATAATTGGGAACTTTACAAAGGTTTAAGAGATCTATCGTGCCCCGCCTCTCCTTTTCGTTGTTCTTCATTGTACTTTGTACCGCCTGTCACTGTTCCCGACCCAGCCACGGGAACCAGGACATCAACGTAGAGATCAGACTATCTAGACAACGTAGTCAGTCATATTCAGTCCTGTATCAAGAAGTAGCAGAAGCCAGTGAGCGAAAGGACTATTGGTTTCATGTATCCCTGCTGCTCAATCCCTCTTATCGCACATTCTTGCTCTTTTGAGGAAATGATGAGGTTGTTCGGGGATGCAGATCTTGATGGAAAGGGGATGTTGGGTTCCAAGTCTGTGGGTTCGAGCCTGCAGTATTAGGGGTATTAGAGGGTGGTTGTTGAGTTTAGTAATGGATTTTGGTATTGCGTCTATGGCTGTTTCTAATTCGCTACTCTCCATTTTGTTCCTTCTGACATCCGTTCTCGTCATCTCAACCTTATTCAAAACCATCAGTGATCACGATCACTAGCACCACGTCTACCGCCATTCTCCATCACCCTCCAGTCTTGTCCCTACGCGGAAACACCACTCTCCTCTCACCACCCCACCACCTCCAATTTGGATCCCCCATCCACGTGCACCCCTCACACGCCAGCATCGAGCTACCCGACCAACTGGCCACAGCATAGACTGCACTCTGTATCTGTGCTTCCATTAGGGCCTTGACCCAGTCGTTGGGGGGGGTGAGATTACTGATGCCCGGCCAAGGGAAAGGGCGCTGGTGAGGGTGGAGAGGAAGAAGAGATGATTGGCGGAGGTGCAGAGATGGACATGTTGATGGCTTGGGTTGATGGATTCGTGGTGAGGTTTCGAAGGGGTTTTGGTGGGAACAGAAATGAATAAAAATAAACAGATCTGTTACGCGAAAATAAATCTCAAGAAAACGAGATCATTAAGAGGATGCTCTTGTCGAATATTCAGACATATCTCCTTCATGTGGTCTCACCCACTTACATCCCACAGAGTCCACAGGCCATCCCACTCTAATTAAGTTTCAAACCGGTATGAGCATAGCCTACGCAAAAGAGCTCTCTTAGTCATGTAAAAATCAAGATTAGAATCCAGAGTTTATAAAGCCGTAATTCATAGGGGGTTTGTTTAGGTACAGTAGGGTGTATGAGGCACACGAGCCATCGATATACCAATTCCACCAACAAAGGACCCATTGACAGATCCCACCCCACGGGATGAGGATCCCGCGGGATAGACACCCCCACCTATCGACAGTGCAAATCCCGACGGGCTCGTGGTCTTCTGTCGGTTGATGGGAGTGCATAGAAAACATGCAGCAAACCCCTTTCCGATACATGACAACAGAATTGACTGTAGTCTTCAGAAGTAGGTATTCAGAGAGTAGTACTGTATGAAACGCAAGACGATGATCAAGCACAAAGTCTCGAATGCGTGCTGGTAAGTTGAATGGAAAGTGTGCGTGCCGCCTAGGTAGTAGCGCATTGAGGAGTCGAGAAACGATGATGATATCGACAGAGTCGGTCAACTTTTCCGCTCTGTCATAAATGGAGGGTTCGTATGAGGAAGGTGTGCTATAGTGAAGGAAAGAGATGGTTTCCACTCATTTGGCGATATGAATATTAAAGGATTTGAAATTTAGCATTGTGGACTTATCAGTTCTTCAAAGACTTTTTCCAAAATCATCAAGGGATAAACTATAGATACCTCGTAGTCATCTATCTTTCATAAAGTCATGACTGAAGATGGAGAACGATCTTAGAATATCGTTCGTACAATTTCCACAGATCGAATCTCATGACATGACTAGATTCACTTACCCAAGACCTACCCAAGACTTACCCTGAAATTTTCCTATTTGTAGCTTTTCATTTCTTCATTCCAATCATATATCACGTTCCTGTATGCATAACTTTCATACACCCTCCAGGCCTTTAAAGAGATCAACGCCCCAACCCTCACTCGGATTGTTGAACCTCTTAAGATTCTTTCTCCCCATCTCCTCAATAATATCCAAATCCTCAGCCAGTAGTTCACAGCTCGAAGCCTTGTAATTTTCCACAATCCTCTCTGCATGCCCGCTTTTCGGTATCACGCTTGTGCCTCTATGCATTCCCCATTTTAATGCGACCTGCGCAACCGTACACCGCCTCTTGTCTGCGATCTTCTGCATCACTTTGTTCTCTAGTAAAGGTGGTGGAGCGTCGCTGGGAGAGCCATAAGTAGGGTTGCTATTGGCGAAAGGGGAGTATGCGGTAACGTTTATACCGTAGGCTTCATGCAAGGCTACCCAATCGCGTTGCTGCAGGTAAGGATGAAGTTCCATTTGGTGCACAGCGGGTTTCACGCCAGTGGATACCATTAGACGGTACAATTGGGTATGGGCAAAGTTAGAGACACCGATATGGCGGACTTTGCCTGAGGGGAGGGAGGACATGGCTCGCCAGGTCTGTTTAGATTGAGAAAGATAAGCCAATTGAAGTTTCCTGTAGTGGAAAGGAAGGACGAACGTCAACGTAATCAATCTCGTTGCCGCCATATGGAGAGGGAGCGACGGGCCAGTGCATTAAATAGAGGTCCAGGAATTGAAGGCCAAGGTCTGAGAGGGTGTTGTCGAGAGCTTTTTCCACTAGTTCCGGGTCATGGCTGTGATGTTGTCAGTCGTGGAGTCTGGGTAGAGAGAACCACGAGAGAAGTGGAAGCCCACTGGTCATTCCATAATTTGGAAGTCACCCAGATATCCGAGCGCTCAAGTCCAGCCTTCTTCAGCCCATCGGCAATACCTTTGCCAATCTCTTTCTCATTTCCATAAATTGCTGCGCAGTCAATATGTCGGTAGCCTGTTAGGATCGCAAGGGATACGGCGTCTGAGTTGTTCGATTCTTTCAGATTCCAGGTCCCGAAGCCTAATAAGGGTATTGTTGAAACCGCGGTGGGTTTGAGGGGGATTTGGTTTTGGCTGGCTAGGGTGAGATGACCAAATGCCGCCAATGCGAGGTGCGAAATGAGAAGCATCTTCACAGGCTGTTGATTTGGCTTTTTGATATATACAGCGATACTCCGTACAGTCGCCAGATCAAGCTCAGTGCTGGTTGTAGCGTGCGTTCTGCGCTCGAGAAAGATCTTCTCACCGCATGATGTCATCAGCCGATTTCAGCGGATTTAATAGTTCTACGGATTTAAAACGCAGTACTATGATGACTTGTATAAGATGCTCAATCCAACTCGTATTGAAACTCGAGCATTCTATAACTGTCCAACTCCGACCAAATGCATCCATATCCAGAAGAGACTGTAGACCGCCATGACACTAGAATAATGCACCGCGACGAGGATGCTGGACGGTGTCAGCTGGTAAAATAGATCGTGGTGTATTCTTATCATCACTATGCTTGAGCACTGAGATTTGCAAGCTTATTATGTGACTGCTAGACGAATAAGCAGACGAGAACTGACATAAAGGTTCACAGGGCGCTCACCTCAAATCAACGTTGATAATATGGTTTCAAGAAAATATCGATAGAATATCCCTTTCGGCACTAGGGCGAATAGGATTGAAGCGCATTTCATCAACTTGAAATTGAAGGTAACGACATGAGTGACGGTTTAATTGAATTGAAATACGATCAGCCAGAGTTTCGGATTGCATACTGATTTGACGGACCAGGAGGTGCCGTAGGTGGGTCGACGTTGTCGGGGGTGAGGCCAGGGATACCGGCGTAGAGGCCTAGCAGCACGCTTGCTTCGGCTACGACGTCGTCGTCGTCTGCAAGGCCTTCAGAGCGGCGGGTTGAAGTTTCCGGATTCTGGGAACTAGAATACTGGACGAGGAGATGGAGGCCCATTTCCGTCACCAGCCGTTTCAGCACCCCACTGTTGTCATGATCCAGCGCAGAACTTCCAACTGAATCTACCAACTCGTAGTTCGCACCGTATTCTAATATTATCCGTACTATATCTTCACTGGCATTCCTTGCTGCACGATGCAGCGCTGTATCACCATCGAGGCTTGTCACCGCCTTGGTACTGGCGCCTTTTTCGAGCAGCGATTGGACTGTTCCCAAATGTTCTGTGTCAATAGCCTTGTACAATACTGACTCGCCATCAGAATCCACTGCGTAGCCATGGGGTCGACTCAATTGTCTTGTGAAAATACCAGCTAACCTGACGACCGAAGGTTACAGTATAGGTTCCGACATGAAAACTGGCACATCTTTCCGAGTAAATTTCCGTGACTACAGGCAAAATTCGCTCCTCACCGAAGCATTCAGCAACCCCAGGATGCTTCATCGCGAACAGGATTACATTGCAAATAACAGTCACTTCGCAGTCGTCACCGTACCCAGTGACATCCGTTCGAGACTCGAAGATCAGAAATTGATCGTCATCCGAAGAGGACTTAACAAAGAGAAGATTGCTTGGCTGTTAGTGATGATTTCGCCATGTGTGGGTACAATTGTTGGTTTACGAATCGGCCGAAATGTGAACACACTTTGGAACAGTCCTATTCAGGTATAGCATATTTCAACAACAATTGCGGGCATGTGCTCACATCGCTCCGGCGTTGGACTCGCTGTGGGCGCCGGGATTTTCGCACTGGCTTCCTTTTAGGCCTGACCAGATAGAACCTTTGTGAGGTGGAACGACCGAGGAGTGGGTGGTTGAGTAGCAGGGGTGGTTGAGGAAGTGTAAATCTGATTATCATAGGTGTAGTTTTCATGTAGAAAGCTAGCGATAGTGAACAGTCGAGTATTAGCTTAGCACGATATGTCAACAGCTTCAACGTGGCCATAGCAAACAAGTGTACTGTGTGCATCCCAGTCCGACAAACGAATTCTAAAAGCCAAGCGCGCGCACTTCACTAGAACCAAAAAGACCCACGGTCACGCTTGGATAGTTGTCAAGAGACTCCGTCAGCCTGCCTTTACGGCTTCAATCAAACCCTCCGACTCCTCATTGACCTTATGAAACTTCACCACCTTTAGTCCCACAGATTTCAGCAATTCCTTCCATTGTGTCTCTGTTCGTTCCAATCCCGAGAGCATAGCCATCATTTGAATATCCTGCAAAGCTGGAAATACGGGTGTATTCACATCTGGTAGAATCCACTCGTTGATCAGGATCTTGGAATGCTCCGTCATGGCGGGAATGGTATTGCGAAGTATTTCACGAGCTTTGTTGTCGGACCAGTCGTGGAAGACGGTGCGGAAGTAGTAGGCTCGGGCTCCTAGGGCTACGTCAGTAGATCCCTGATAGGGTAGAACGGGCGACATACCTTTGATGGGCTGTGGAGTAAAGAAATCATACTTCATGGGCATGATGTCTTTGTGCAAGTCAGTGAGACCGTCGATTACCACCGGCAAATCTTGTAAGATTAAGCGCCCACGAGCATGTGGAAATCGAAGTCGGAACGCTTCGAGATCGTAGCCTCCGCCACCCGCGATATCCACAATAAGAGCGGCATCCCTATCCACCTCAGGTCCGTGAAAAAGTATGTCATCGGTTGGGAAGGAGTTGAACCACACAGGCCGCAGTTGTCGGTGACCGACCATGAAAGTATTGAAGGCGTTCAAACGCTTGGGATCTTGATGTGTCCACTCGAATACGTGGGATTGGGTGTTGTGTGCGTGCTGGAAGATACCTTTGCGTCCGTCTTCAGGGTTCTTGTACTTGGTTATAGCGAGGAATTCGGGCATTTTGATGAGTGACGCATCGGAGGTATCAAACCTGGATTATTAAGCACGCCATCTATGAGGATCAGAGTAGGACATACATGTATGTGAATGCGCTCTTCAAGGCGGGATCCCCGAGAGTTTTGGATATTGGGGTTGCAGCATAAGTGTGATAGCCTATCTCCTTAACAACATGTGTGGCGGCAAGTGCTCTCATGATACGAGCTGTTTAGCCAAGTTAACGCCGAATGCCTAATCTTGGGAAGACAACGGCCTTCGTACCTACGAGTGGTTCGTCGCACGCTATATTTGTAGCCAATTCCCTGGCGGTGATATGGTGGTTACTCTTGTTAAGGCTCTCGATCAAGCCCATGTCTATTGCCGTCTTTAGCGAGGCGCTCTTAGCAGGCTTAAGTCGCAGCGACTGTTAGTACATTCCCCAAATTGTCTCGAGTCTCGCCGAGTCTCGTACCTGCATGATCATGTGCCCTATGAATTCTGCTGGCGACTCGAGAGCTGCCACCATTCTCTGGCACACGGCAAGCAGCTTCTTGCGAGCCTTTTCCTCATGGACGACGTCCGTAAACAAGCGATTCATAGCAAGTTCAACGCCGCTGATCTGATCCGAGAGGCTCGAGCGCCTATTGAAAGACATTGTGGCGGGTTGTTCGTGGAAGGTGGTTTTTGATGACTTACTCTGCTCAGTAACGATACTTATAAGAGGCTAAATGTTTAAGTGTCAGACTTTGGCAGGAGTGTTGTGAAGCTTATGTTACCATGAAGAGATGTGAATAAATCGAACACCACGTATGACATGAGGTGCTTCACTAAACACTTACACGCCCGGTACTCTTGCCACATTCTACATAGGAGAAGTAAGGGAGGGAGGTATTTTACAATCCTAGGAGTTGTGTTACCGGAACCCAAGAAATTCTTTCTAAACCTGACACTTAGCACCCCATAGAGCCGGTTACGAAGAGTAAATACAGCAATGGAGGTGACTTGGTGCTCCAATAAACAGCAGACGAGTACGCAGCCAAATATCATGATTGACACTCAACTAAAAGTACTTCCTGAAGATCTCCTATGTCGTTGTCGTCACAACACATTGCAGAGTAGAAATTCCAATATTTATGCCCCAAGGAGTGACTTCTCATTATCAGCATTGCTTTGAACAATTGCAACCTCGGGCATCTCACCTTAAAACATTACTTGAAACCTATACATCTGCTTTCAAGTCGTCCAGTTCAACATACCTACTATTGATGGCGCGTGCTTTTGAAGGTTCCCCCCAGGCGATAACGTGTCTATCAGTTGAAAAATTGGAGGAGCCGTTTACTTTCTCTCGGAGATGTGTGTTGATATGCGGAGTTGCCTCGGAACCTTTGGTCCTAAAGTGGCGAAAGAAAGCCGGGAAGACTGGTAGACAGCCACAAACGATGCCACAGCCCACCTCAGCATCTCTGAACATAGTCAACGATATGAAGGGCAAGTCTTGCCGGGTTTTGGGAAATACATACGACCAGAGAGCGAGACTCATTATTTCATATGATAGATCTTTACTATTTGCTGTATGGATGCTTGCGATTAGGCGAGCAACGGCAGAGAGGCAGGCACTACCATTCAATTAGCTTTAGCCGTGCATATGGCAGTGTTCGACAGTACTTGCAGGAATCCAAGTGCGAACACAGCCGAGACTCCGACCTTTTTCCTGGAAGGCATTTGCAACCGCCAAATCTTGAGCATCGGTAGCACAAAGATCAAGATATCGGATGTAATGTTGATACAGGCCGTTACAATGACAGCGTCATTAATGTTGACACAGTGTCCTGGTATGGCAGGGTTGAAAATCTTGCTTCGTGGCACACACTGAAAGATCTCAACAAATAGGTCTGCAAGATAGAAGAGCGCATTAAGCCAAATTACAGCATCAACCACATTTCGGAAGCGGTCTTTAGCGCTCGAAGTGAATAGGCGTCGAATCTGGAGTAGGATCGAAAGCTTTGCGACGAATATGATGGGTCCGTAAGTTATCTCAACGTAGTTGATTAACTAAGCTGTTTAGTATTCCCACCATGATGATTGACAGGACCAGAGTGGTCATAATACCTTCAGCAATCGTATAAGATTTGATAGGGTAACATTCCATTGGTGACTTCCACCACCCCAATGCATTCCTGCAATATCACTACTACAGAATCCCAGGAAGCCGAGCTGCAAATGATCCATTACGCGCTTGCATTCGACAACCGGGGAGCATAGTATAGCATACCCACGCAATGAAGGATGTGTCTGCCAGCTATTAGAGGAGGTTCAAGGACAAGGCAGTGGCGAGATCCAATTTGCGGCCGTAAGGAGATACTTACAGTCTGCCCATCCATGCAATTTGATAACACGAAAGACTGTGTACATCCGGATCCAGACAACCAATGTAGTGATTGATAGGCAGACCGCAACTGACGCTACAACATAGCCAAGAGTAGGGTTGCTGAAATCAGGAACCACACCCGGTGGAGGAGGCAAGCCTCCCACGGCCTGATGTTGGTGAGAATTCGAAGCTGGATCCATGATATCTTGTTTTCTAGTTGGTTAGGCTACCTTAGTTTGCCAGTCGGTGTTATGGAAGGACCTAAGAGACTCCCTAATCAACGGAGAGGTCTGCAAAGATATACTCAAGCAGAGGAACTCTGTTTCCCAACTTAGTTCGGTGAATAGAATAGTCGCCTATACGAACTTGGGGGCCACACTTCTGCATCAACATTATCTGTCTGCACGATTTCGGGTGCGCAGGCCTTGCCAAATACTGTCCATTCAAATACAAATCATACTTTCTGCCAGCCCCTCAATTGCTGGCATTCGGCAAAACCGCTACCAGAACCGTCAACTTGCAGGTCAAACATGTTGCACAAACATTGGGCGAATGAGTGAAGTTGAAAGACGACAACATGTCGCAAGAAGCGCCCCATCAACAAGGCTGTCAACAATCAGAGGACTCGAGACAAGCAATTTCTCAAGAACACCAACAGCTTTGCGCGTGGCATCAGATAATCATTGCCAGTCTTACGAAAACCTCCCAGTAGGTTTTGTAAGGTTGCAGCTTTGCATTATGTGCGAGAATTTAACCGCTCATTTAGGGAATATTTGTCGAGAGTGGTGCCTGGTTGCCTGCAGTATTGCATATTGAGTTTCCAGTGGATGCGAGTCTTCTCGTGACTGCTGGGCAATAATGTAGCTGCACATGCGCGACAAGATCTTGGTCTCGACAACCTGGGGGCCAGCATCACTTGGCCTGGTTTCGCCGTTGAAGCCAGTATGTTTGTACATAGGCATAACAGGTACAGTTACATAACTTAATCTTTGGCCCCCAAGACATCGGAACCCTAAGTTATTGCTTAGAGCATGAGGCCCAAGCATTCAGCCGAAGCAAGATCGCAGCCTTCATCAATTTTCTGTCGGAAGTATTTCTCCATGGTCTCGTGTGATAATATCAGCATAAAAAAGTTCTACTTGTAGTTTTTCTTCAGAGTGTAGCTTGTATGCATAGCCAAGGACCCTAAAGTCGAAGGAAGTGGACCTCGCGCAGTAAGATTTGGGGTGCTGTCGAACAGCCCACACAAGGGGCGAAATCTAAAAAGAACAACCGGTCATCGTAGAGAGCATGGCCATGAACAGCCAAATGTGCAATCAATTAGCAATCTTATCATTCGATCCGGCCCTGCATAATTCATTCCAACATATCCAAACGCAGATCTGGTCACATAGAGTTCAACAGTAGTAGAAACATGGACTTTGGTAAGTTTCTTTAGTCGTTGCTGACTAAAGAGGGAGCCGTGGGAGCCTAAGTCCCTAAGGCAAACAGGCAACGCCAACAATTGGGGTTTACTTTACAATTACAGCAATGCTTTAGCACTTTCTCAGACCTTACTAACATTGCAGATCTTGCCCTTTTCTTTGAGGGAAGCAATCAATCCACCTTTACTCGTCACCACCACTGTACAACGTTGTACGTTCCAACCATGGCTCGATCCACCCATCCGAACGACATCCTTCCCATCTAAGCAGGCCATTCAAGACGCACACACGGACAATGTCTCTGGCTCTGGTACATCCAGGTGGAAAAGAAGCTGGGAGTAAGCGAATGTGTTCGGAATGGGACAATACAAGCGTACAAGAGCATCGGGATCGGAGAAAAGCTATAGAGAAAGCAAGGCGATGGCATGTTCCCGCAATACACCTTGCCGCACATTGTGCTCAACCGCTTCGGCCCACTTGTTACGTAGATTGTGGATCTGATGGTTTCAAGGCTCTGGCAAACTACCAAGGCTTACACTGCTAAGAACCTCACATCTCTTTCGGTCTGCTTTCACGTCATGCCGAGCGTTCAAAAACGGTATCATCTGGCTATATACCAATTGGTAGTGGTCACGAAACCTCAAACAGATTGAGATATGACGACGGTAGAGAAAGATCAAATTAACGCCGTGGGCAGAGGCTAAGGCTATCCGCTATGGCTCCCACCTTCGCTCAGACATTGTGTTGATCATAGTTACACCGAGCCCCCATCCGTATAGTGTCGAAATTGTATCGCAACCACCTGAACGTATCCCCAAAATCCCTTGCCGAAACGAAGATACACACTATTCTTACATATAAAAACTACGACACCACAGTCAAAAGGGATCTTGGGCGCCACACAATTCTAAGATCGAGGGTACCATAAAACCGAGAGATGGTCGACGTCGAAGTATTGCGCCCCACACTCCCATTGTGGATCAGCCTACATATCGATCGACTTAGCGGAGACCATCTGTCTTCTCTCCCGCAGCAGGCTAATCTTTCCTGCCTTAGCGAGCATTAAATCCTAAAACCCGTCAGTGTGAAACTCTTGGAGATCGCTATAATGATTGGCAAAAATTTCTTACTGGAAAGGTGTGAGGAAGAAGTGTAGTTATCAACCATACGAGGGTGGAATTTCCTCCACGCCAGTAGTACGCAGTAGACTTCGTCTTCAGAGCATTGGCTACCACACCAGCCGCAAAATCCTGCGAATTCATTGCGGTGGAGGTGACTTCCTCTGCGGTAAGAGATGCAGTGGCCTCTGCGCTTATTGGCTGGTATAAGGAGTCTGCTCGATCGTTAACAAGAAATACAATCTTACCAAATTGGGGTTCACGGGCCAACCTTTGGGAAACTTAAATTGTGCTTGATTGGCGAAGAAGCGGGTCTTTACAGTGCCAGCCACAACCTGTTCTTGCATTAGTCGTGATATCGGACGAGGCCGAGTAGCGGTATGTACAGTAATGACTTGCACGTCAAATGGTTCTAGCTCCATCCTCAAGGTATCGCTAATCGCACTGACGGCGGCTTTGCTTGCATTATAAAGCCCTTTTACTTATCAGCATCGGACCAGCGGCGAAAGGAAGGCATGACCCTGCTATCACTAATAGCGAATCAAGCTAGACCTACCCATCCAAGGGAGTGAAGCGCGGCTGCCAACGGATGAAATGTTGATGATCTTGCCTTTTGACGCGATGACCATCGGAGCACAAGCTTGAGTGAGAGCGACTACGGCAAATACATTTACCTCAAATATGTCTTTTGCGGTGTTCATGTCAGAATCAAGGATTGGCATAGAATAGCCTGTATCATGGACGCACCGTGTCAGTCAAGGTCAGAACACAGGCTCGAAAAGCTGCAAGACACCTACCTTTGCCAGAATTGTTGACCAAGATATCTAGCTTTCCCCCAGTTGCCTTATTTATGGTGGCCACCGCAGTGTCTATCGAGAGCGGCGAGGTCACATCAAGTGACAAGGTTTCTATTCCCATGGCTTTGAGGTGCTTCATCTTGCTGAGATTACGCGCTGTGGCGAAAACACGAGCGCCCTTTGAGTGGAATTCTATTGCAAGTGCATCACCGATGCCTCCTTCACTGCATCCTGTAATCAAGACCGACTTTCCCATTGTTCTGGAAGGTAAGCTGATCTGATATTCTCTGTATTTCCGATTGATTTTTGCTTGAGGTGCAGGGAGATGATCTAAGTATGTAGACGGATTGAGAGAAGGCGATGTAAATGTTTTCTTGAATCGATGCTGTCTATGTCTTGCTCTTATATAAGATGGATAGTCTTGCTTGGATTTTGCGACCCTACCTTACCCTATCAAGTTGTAAAAGCCGAGCATGACAGCTTGTGTGTTATTCAGCAACATCAGTGTCTCGTTTCTCATATCTACTATGACCACGGCCTCAGCATCTATTTGCATCCGCCTGAGTAGCCCACCGTCGGTGAAGGGTTGCTCCGCTCCACCGAGCTCTTCGTATATCTTTCCACTTATCAAAATCATTGTCATTCTTATAAATCAAAGCTTCAGCGTGGAGTTACATTTGAGTCGGCGCACGCTAGGATGGAAAGGTCCAGCGCTGGCAGGTTTAGTAATCCATTTGGACGAACCGAGGCCCAACTTTCCTGGTCATACTCGCGAAGTATTTTGGTCATGTCAGATATACATTGCTCTTCATCATAATCACTCCGACTGCTTACCTCAGGGTCGTCGAGTTTTGCTGGTGCTGGGTGGCTAGTAACGGGGGTAATGTTGTCCCGTTGCAACAATCTTACATATCTCCATCCAAGTTGACACGCTGTTCGAAGTTCGGCCTCAGCTTCATGGCAGGAGGCACGACCTTCGTAGCGGGAAATGCATCTATAAGATACCCGTCTCTCCCTTCTCGTCTATACAGCAGTCTCCAGTCTTCTACTAAATCGGCACACAGCTTCAGATTTCACAGTTCGAGCCCTTTCATTAGCATTAAATTACATACGTTTGAACAATCCCACACCAAACCTCTAATCCATTCCTCCTGAATTACCCCGGCAATGGACTGGTACGCAGAATACAAATTGACAAACGCAATCCCCCATGATGTCTACTCGGCCATAGCAATTGACAGGCCCGACATGGCTGTCACCGGCCAGAATATCCTGATTAGTGGCGGAGGAACGGGCATTGGACTTGTAAGTGTCTTGATAAAGTGACTTCGATAAAGGAGTTGAGATCTGACGGACGGATTTCCAGGCCACAGCGAAAGCTTTTGCTCAGGCTGGTGCCAAAACCGTCACCATCACAGGCCGGAGACCAGAATTGCTCGAAACTGCCGTTGGAGAGATCAAGGCTATAAGCCCACAGACAGACGTAACTTCGATCGTCGCAGATATCGCCAAATTAGCATCGGTCGAATCTTTGTGGAAAGAGGTCGCCGAAAAAGTTGGCAAGATCGATGTCCTCGTCAACAATGCCGGTAAAGCCACCGAAATGGCAGCAATTGGTAGTGGAGATGTTGATAATTGGTGGTCCGTTCAGGTAAGGTGTTTCCTCACCATGGAAACTGAACACCAGCTAATGAAACTTGTAACTATAGCAAACCAACCTCTTCGGAACCTACGCAATGACAGACGCATATGTCGCTTCGCTCTCGGCATCTGGCAAAGAAGAGCCCGGAACAATCATCAATGTCTCTTTCATGATTAGCATGAAAGAATACCCCGGCACTTCGTCGTACGCTGTCTCGAAATTTGGAGTGGCGAAGATCACGCAATTCGTTCACGCAGGTACGTCTGAAAAGAGTTGTTCCAGATAGAAGGTAGCCGCTGACTGAGACAACTATTGTAGAGAGCCCCAAGATCCGAGCATTCTCCGTCCACCCTGGCATTGTCCTTACAGACATGTCTGCGGGCAGGGGAATGCCCACCCTTGACACGCGTAAGTCTCCAGTACCAGGCCTCCAAGATTTTTCAGAAATAATATTCTTCACACAGTCGAGCTCGCCGCAGCCTTCAACCTCTACCTCGCTTCGCCAAGGGCTGACTACCTCCGTGGTCGTTTCGTTACGGTAAACTGGGACGTCGACGAGCTCGAGTCCCATAAGGAGCAGATCGAAGCCGGAACGCTCCTCCGTGTTGGCCTCCATGCAGAGTTCGGACCTGAGGGACAGCCTTGGTAAAGAGCCAACGGGTTCTCTGGTACGATGATTGATGCTGGTCCAAGTTCAGTGTCGTATGGGATTACGATCTGTGGTACCATTTCCTTGATCTTTCAAGAAGCTAATCTTATATACTTTTACGTAATAACAATGCACTTTGATGCAATAGTTCAGGTGCTCGACCCACCTTGTCAGAGTGTGCTCACGCGAGTGAGCAACCATTAACGACCAGGCTGGCTCTCAAACGATGTGGCATTTTGAGTATGAAATGGCAAGATTGGCCAGATTTCTATGGTTCTTTGTTCAATTCTTCTTATCGCACACGCTCTGCAGACTGACTCGAACTGACGTTCCAAGCAAAAGAGGAGTTCCTTCCATCCAGTTGGCAATCTCTACGTGGCTTAGCTCTCTACCCTCCGTACACATAGAGGACAAGAAAAGGTGTGCCGGGCATATACTTCTGCGCGGGGGTGCTCAAGCAGCCCACAAGGCACGCCGGACTTTTATCTGTCTTCGATCCTACCTCCGTCCATTATGACTTCATCATTTTGCAACTACACAGAGAGTGTGCGGGATTCAAGTGTCTGCATCTTGCTTTTACAGGTACCACACTTCGGATTCGGTGGTGTTATTGCCATTCGAACACCTCTCCAGTGTCCACCTTGACTGCAAACAAGGAAAAGCACTCATCGACTGGTTCCTACTTTCTACCTGATCGAAGTTCCCATCGTTGTTCCTGGCACTTGGTAGCGGGACGGCTCGGTAGTTTTGATTTTGGTTTTGATCAAGAACGGGCCTCCATGTGACGCATGTGCGCGTCATCGCTTCTGCCGCGCCTATCAGCGCATAATGGCCCATGGCCAAAGCACAAAGCCCATTCGGAGGATTAGGTATGCAGGCAAATGTGCGATTGGGACCCTCAAGATCTGGATCCCCCGGATTGTTTATTTGCATACGGATGCAGAGCACGGTCCACCGTCGATGTCATGGAGAACAGAGAACAACTACTGTAGAATGTATCTTGAAGAGGTGCAATGGCTGCCACACTAGATCAAGAGCTTGCCTCATGCCTGACCTGATTCGTTACACCAAACAACAAGCCATGGGCAATTCGCAGCATCAGCGCTCTCGGCCTACAGTACCTTACGTTTGGAAACAATAAGACGCAAGCTACTCGCCCCGATCCATGTTCGGGTCTAATCTCTTGCGCAAAATCTCTGGTTCGCATATGAAACCAAAACAGACCCCCATCTGTCCATGTGCCTTGCGTACCTTACAGCAAAGTCCCTAAGGTGTCAGACCTTCATTGTCGATGCAGGAAGTCGTGTTTCCTCAACCTAAGGGGGGTGACGTAGATCAGGGATGGGCACTGTTGGCCGTTTGCATGTCCTTCGTCTTGGCTGCTTTGATCTCAACCGTGGCTCGAGTGGTGGTCCGAACAAAGATAACACGCAACATAGGATGGGAGTAAGTCGGATCACTACACTGGCTAAGTGTACATTGCTGATGATGCTTTAGTGATTATAGCATGATCGCGGCCATGGTACGATATAGACGTTCTGCCTTATCATTGTGTCATGGGTTGAGTTTACCAAGAGAAAGCATAGCTCACGCGACTTCTTTTCATGAATGACAGGTCTTGACCATCGTCGGCGCCATCTTGATACTGCTGGAGGTTCTAAATGGCCTCGGTCGACATGAATACTACCTTACGCCAACTCAGCGCCGACATTTCCAGAAATTCTCTTGGGTCGACTGGATGCAGACCTTCTTGACGCTCATGCTCACCAAAATCTCAATCTGCTTGTTTCTCCTCCGGATCATGGTCGAGAGATGGCTGAGACGGCCCGTCTATGCGCTGATAGGCATCCTCATCGTATTTCACATGACTTGCGTGTTCCTGTTCCTAGGAGTCTGTAGGCCACTGAGGTCATACTGGGAATTAGGAGTCGATGGCGTGTGTCTGGGGAAGGGCCAGGTGGAGAGGCTTATCATCGCCCAGGGGGGTAAGTAACTTGTGCATTGGAAACGAGCTTCCTCTCGCTGTTGCTAATTAATGGCAGTCTTCTCTGCCATAACGGATCTCATCCTGGCGAGCTTTCCTATCATCATTCTCAGGACACTCCAGATAAGTCCCCGGACAAAGATTGCCCTGTGTATACTTATGGGCTTAGGAGTGATGTACGTGACACTGTTCTTGTTACTATGAAGAACACCTTTACTGACTGAGATGAACCTTCAGTACCGCAGCCTGTTGCACGGTCCGAACTGCTCTGTCGTCGGCCTTGACCAAGGACGATCTGACCTGTGAGTTATCGAAGCTGTCTCTATCGAGAACGGGCTTTGCTGACTATTCTACCTCATATAGGGACTACCGTTGCCAATGTGGGTTGGAGATTGTAAGCTACTATCCTAGATCCCAATGCACCCTATGATTTCCATGCTAACAATGTGTGACTCGTCAGACCTGAAGTAAATATTGGCATCCTATGCGCCAACGCACCTCTCGCCCGCCCCATCTACCTCCACTATACCGGACGCCTACGCATTTCAAACGCCAAGGCCTCAGCCGGTACCAGCGGCCAGCTGATGTGGCCATCGAAAGGTGGTCCTAGCACTAAAAGCTTGGATCCGGCAGGGGCAGCGAGAGAGAAGCACTTCCCCACGAGGCCCCTTAATACATACCATACTACATCAACTGATGATACTGTCTTGCCAATGCAAGGATTCAGTGACCAGGAAGGGACGAGGGCCGGCTGGCCAGAAGAACCAGACAGAATCTATCCGGGGTTTGGCAGCGAGAGGCCTTTACATTCCGGAAGGGTTGATGAGAGATGGGTGGAGGAGCAGGTCTGATGGAACGGCTTATGAGTCTGTAGTGTAGATGAGCAAGAATGACCGTGATGACTGTGTGAACAAATACTAGTACGTGTAGTGAGGCTTGCCCAATGAAATTTGCATATGGTGCAACGTCCTTGCGTCATGAGAGTAGTGTTCCTGGTGAATCGTGGTTGTGGCCGCCCTCAAAAGGCACGTGTGGCTTTTCTTTGGATGAGCTTTGTTGAACCTCACGGACGGACTTCCGACATGACGCTTTCAACCCCTCAGACACCAACACCATGGCCTTTATATACATCGCTCATGATGCAGCGACATCTCGCCAAGGCCGCTCTTCTATGCAAGAGATCTCCAGCCATCCTCTATCGGAATGTTATCGTCCTGTGTCCTTGCGTCCGTTGCGCTCGCAGCTACAGCCATTGCCAGCTCCACGCTTGATGTCTCTACCGCGCTGCAAAGTATCTTGGCCAAGGCCCATCAGAGCATCTATGACTATCCCACAAGCCTGACCCAAGGGATTGTGCCGGTGAGAAGCGCATCGCGTTACCTTCGCGCTCCCAAGCTAACCCGTCCGACTACAGAAAGGAATCCACAGTCACAACGATTACTGGCGAGATGTGCCTTTCTACAGCGCGCTTTCGGTGGGTGCAGTGTCTGTGGAGTCCGATGTCTGGCTTTACAATGGCACCCTATATGTTGGGCACGAGAGAAGTGCCTTGACTACAGGCCGGACCTTTGAGTCCCTCTATATCAACCCCATCCTGGATACTCTCCATCGGCAGAACCCCACAACGTCCCGGTTCCAATCCTCTCCTACACATAACGGAGTTTTTGATACGGATGGGTCCCAGACGCTATACCTGTTCGTTGATGTCAAGACCGACGGCCCAACTACATGGTCTTATGTCGTGCGCGCCTTGGAGCCGCTGTAAGTTCGATCCATCCGACACAGATTGTTTTCGAACTTACGAAATCCAGTCGAGTTGGCGGCTGGCTCTCAACCGTAAACAGCAGTAACCAATTGACTTTAGGCGCCGTGACCGTTATCGGCACCGGAAACACTCCCCTTGAGCAAGTCCAACCTGTTACCCCCCGCTATTACTTCTACGACGCCCCAATACCCAAGCTGAACACCACTTTCTCCAACATCACCTCCGTTGTCTCTCCCATCGCCTCGACAGACTTCGAAGCTAACTTCGGCCCTGTGCTTGGCACATCGCTCAATACCACGCAGCTGTCATTGCTAAGAGCACAGGTGGCAATGGCACACGCAAAGGGGATTAAGGTGAGATACTGGGATCAGCCAGGGTGGCCGATCAGTACGAGGAATGGGATTTGGCGACAGCTTACGGCTGAGGGGGTAGATCTTATCAACGTCGATGATCTGCTGGCTGCTGGGGGGTTCAGCGACACATCGAATTATTGGTAAACGTATAATGATAATGGTGTCAAGTGGGTAGATGAGCCGCGGCGATCTTTGCAGGTAAAAGTCGGCTATCAAGCACACTCGGAGAGTCTCGTCCAATGATCGTGGGTAGACTACGCACGATGAAGTGGTTTTTGTGAGCTCTCTCCACAACAAAGCTATGCATGCGCGACAGAGACCCTGAAGTGCTACGTCTCATAGCGTTTCGCACCATCACATCTTCTTGCTGTTCACCAAATCTCTTCGCATATCTCCCATTTCGTGCCCAAGAGGGACTTCGCTTGGAAGTTCCCCCGTCTCTTCCCGTGCTTTGCCCCTTCGTCCCGTCCCTTGGCCCCTGAGGACCTGCATATTCTTTGTTTTGTATCCTGGGTTCTCTCTTGATTCGAACCAACTGGTTAATCGGAGTGTGCAAGGCTTCGAGGAAGCTCTTGTGATCAAGTCTTGAACGAATTCCTCGTATATCAGCGCAATGAGGTCCAATCACCTAGTGTCAAGTCCGTCGAGCGACCCCGATATGTTGTTCAATCTTCCATGTCGCCGTGAGTCCTCAGTACTTCAAGGTTCATACCATTTGACCCTTTGGGGGATGTTTACTCCAACTCACTACTGACATCTCTACACCCTGGTGTTGGTTGTACCTTCACGTTGATTTCACGTTTTATCATTGTTCACCTCCCGAAGTCTACAGCCCAGACCGACTACGCCGGCAAGTATGGAAAAATTCTAACCGAACGTTTCAAGCACATACATCAAACGCAGCCCCCATCAGAACACTACCTTTTCAAGCTACACCTCTACCTCTTCGAGACACCCTATGGATATCAGCATAATGGCAACTAGAACGTTCGTTTGCGATGTCTGGCTTACACTGCCTAGAAGCCGAGCCGCGTCGGGGTAAGCATCAGGTTTTTTGCCCTGGTGGAGAGGACAGTCCAGATCCTTCGGGTTACTCGAAGCGTCTATAAAGACTGGTCTTTTTGATTTTATTGCTCGAAAAGCTTTCATCGTTTCCCTATTATATTCTCATAACTACAACTCCTCGAGATACTGCTTTCGACCCATTTTTCTCTCGTCCTCTACCTTGCCCACTCAAGGCTTCATCTAACGTCGCTGAGCTCCATCACTCACAGCAGCCAAGATGGTCAACCTCCTCACCTCCCTCCGCATATTCTACCTCCTCCCCACCCTCGCCGCCGCTCTTCCCCTCACGCCTGGTGACGACCTTGGTCAATGGACCAACGAACGTCGCAACGAGATTAACGCCCGCGAAGACCTGATCAAATCCGCCGCCAACGAGCTTCGCCCTCGAGGCGACAGCGGCGACTGGCGCGGCTTCATCAATAATGCCAACGGGGGCTCCGGCTGGTGGCCCGTCAACACCAACGGCAATGGCTGGGTCCAGGGCAACGGCGTCACAACCGGCGTGACTCCCAATGGCATTGCCAATGGCCAGGCCGGTAGCTCCAGCAGTAACAGCGACGGTAACGCTAATTCTGCTGGCAGCGGCGTTCAGGCCAACGGCGCTCAAGCCAACGGCGCCCAGGCTGATGGTGCTCAAGCCAACGGTGCCCAGGCCAACGGTGCCCAGGCCAACGGTGCCCGGGCCAATGGTGCTCAGGCCAACGGCGCCCAAGCCAACGGCGCTCAGGCTAACGGTGCTCAAGCCAACGGCGGTTTCGACAACCTCGGCACAGTCCCCGTCAACGGTGCAAACGGCGCCACATCCTCCTCCTCCGGTGGAGGATCGAACCAGGCCGTCTCGGGCGGGTCAACCCAATCAGATCCTTTATCTGGGAATGGCCAGGCCGGCGGTAGTACGGATGGAAGTTCGCAACAGGGTTCGAGTTCTGTGAATGGCGGAGGAGGAGGAGGGGGAGGCAGTACGGTGGGTGGTGGGACGGGTGATACGGCGTCTTCGGGCGGGGGGGGTCAGGGGGGAGGTGCGGATGGGGGGTTGTAGGTGTGGGGTGATGAAGTGTAGATCTGATCATTGACTAAAGGTGTGTGTTTCTACAGCAGAGTCTATCTATGTTTTGTGTGCCGCAACTGACGCTAGCCTCAACCAGGCTAGCGGGCATTCAACAACTATGTTTCTAATTAGGAACTATGTTCCTAATTGAACGACTACTCCCCTTGCTCCTACCACAGCTCCTACTGCAGCTCCTATTGCTTCAACACTCCTACTCAATAGAAGCTACACACTTCTACATATTCATCATTGAACGAAAGTCTCTGAATGCCTTAGAGGTCAGAGTCTTTGTCAGATCGTCGGCTGCCATCGAGACTGTTGAAATGAACTTAACCAGTAGAATTCCTCGTTCAATGAAACTCCGAATTCAATGTCATTTAGACTCAATATGCTTCGTCTTCCTATGAAACTTCGAATTCTCGCCTAGAGCAATTGCACCCTTGTTGTCAGCTCAGACCAGGGTGAGAATCTCGAAGCTGAGCAGTCTCAGATTCATCATTATGTAGCGAAGTCACAGAGCTTTCTTTTCGATCTCGCTTAGAGTCATGTATTCAGCTTCACATGTAGACATAGCAGAAGTCATCTGTCGCTTGACACTTCAGAAAATTGATTCTTCAGCTAGTAAAAATAATCAGATTTCGATTGAGCATCTGTCATCGACTGCATCATTGTAGTCTGCATCTGAATATTTCACTACTTCAAGTTCAATTGACTCTTCAAAAGTAATGCTCACTTTCAGAGTATCTTTGATATATTTAAATATTCATATGATCAAAGCAACATGAATCTGATTTGAATTGTCACAATATCGACTAGTCATTGACAAAGCAAAGATGATATCTGATTTAGTAATCATCATGACATACATCAGTGAGTCAATCGAGATCTCATATCAGTAAATGATATCTTCATCTGCTTGTTTCATTGATGACAATATCGAGTTAGAAATCGAAGCTTTCATTGATGTAGCTACTGAGACACAGTTTCACATGTCAAATTTTTCTAGAACTGTTTTCAGATAGATTGTTTGTAGTAGAGAAGCAGTCGAGAATGCAACTCATCAGATCAACACTAGCAGTTAAAGTATCAATGTTAACGTTTTGTGCTAGACTTTTTGTTGCACGACTGAGTCATTTCAAAATTTTCATGATTCATTGAACTCTTTCTCATTCAATCATCAATCACTAATACACAATCAATACTAGATTGATCTTGAATTAATAATTCTGAAATTTCAATTGACAGACAAGTTATACAACTTGTCAATCTCAAATGTAAATTATATGATCAATTGTTGATTGATCTAGTATTATTTATTGATTGATAATTATTTAAAATTTTACATCATTGAGTTTTCTTTTCATAAAACTTATTGATTGTTTATCAATAATTCATCAATCAATAATTAATCAGTCGTTTTATCTTAATAAGTTTTCAAGTTCTGAATGTTTATTTATTGATCAATGTTATATTGATCACTGATTAATAATAAATTGATAGAATGAGATTATATTTGAGGGAAAATTTTGATATGTCAATGATAAAAGCAACATATGTGAAGATATCATAAGTAAGTTCATGATTAATCAATTATTGATAATGAGTTGATCAATAATTATTTGTTGATTAATTATGAATTAATCATCAATAGAATAATAGAGTTGATGTGATATATTTTAGAAGATTAAATGCTGTTTTCTGTGATTTTAGATTACATTATCAATAGCGCAGAAAAGCGAAATTATGTGTATGATTATCTGATCATGCTTGAACACTTTGCATGATTCATCGAGCTTTAATGTTGATCTGTCGAGCTGTACTCTCTGTAGTAGAATGAGTGTTCTTCTCTCTCTAGTCTTTGCAATTTGTAAAGAGTGACAGAGACAGATTTTAGCGCTTTTAACAATCAATATTTCAAATATTCATTTAATTTTATGTTTCAGATTTGCGTCACTTTTAGCTGATGCATATTCATAAAAGCATCAACATTTCTAGAACTTTTAAGAGCGCAGTATGTCTATTTATCATTTGATTCAACAAATACGATCTTAACATTTGTAGCAATTAGAATCGTAATGTCAAATAATATCATTGAAGCTTGTAATTCACTGTTATCTCTGCATGATCTTTCTTCGTTAGAATCATCATCAATGATCAAGCTGTCAACTGCGCAATTATCATACATTGCAAACATAGCTTTAATGTCACACAGACTGCTCAAAGTGTTCAATGTATCTTTTGTTCTTTAGTAATCAATGTCATCATAAATGTCTTGATCGTTCTTCTCAATATTGTCACTCTTTTCTTATTGTGCATTCACATCACTTCTAGCACTATGTTTTCTCATGACAGCATCTGCAACATAAGCGCTTGTGCATTCTTGAGCAAGATGTTTGAAGTGTTCAATCAGTGCGCTTGCATCACTATCAGTATCATGTTTTCTCATGTAAGCATATGCAACAGAAGTGCTTTCGCAGTATGAAGCAAAATATTCACTTTGTTTGAATCATTTGATTATAGTGACTACTGTGCTTAAGTTCTATTCTTCTTTAATTTCTCTCTTTTTGCAAGTTATGTTCACGATGCTTTTCTTTCTCATCTTATGCATGAAGCTTTCATATTTCTTCTCGTCGCTTAAAATCTTGTCTGTCTTGTCTGCTTTATATCACAAATGTTCATTCTTCTTCATGTTTAAAGCATCTCACAAGTCATTAAACTTTCATTCTCAAAATCTTAATTGTTGTTGACTTGACATCATTCTGTTGTACTATCATGAACTCATATTCATTGCTTTACAATATGATACATGATTGATCTTTAGTTTATGATGTAGAATGAGATCTCTTGCTAAGAGTTTGCTTCTTACTAACTCAAGCATTATCAGTCAACGATTCATTCTCTGTGTTCAATTCGATTAATCTCTTTTACACAGCGTCAGTGATTGAAGATTTAGTTATGAGTTGTGATATCTACAGCTTCATTCAATAACACTACGTCAAAGACAAGTAATGTTAGTTTCAAAGATTGAAAGATGAAAATGCTTTTTGAACTCAAGAGTGTTTTCTTATGACTTGCGTTTGAATCGAGTTGCACGTCATTTTCTAACTCGTATAATGAGAGATCATCAAGATAATCGACGTATACATTGAGTACAGCTTGAGTGTTCATAGTCACTTCGATATCGTCATTATCAATCTGTTGCTTGATACAACATAGCAGAATCTTCAATATTAATTGTTGATGCTTGCAAGCTTGTTGATTTCATGTTGCATTAATGCGCATTTATGTCGCTGCGTGTTGTCAAGTTCAGCTTCGCTTCAATCACTTTAGTTATTGATATATGCAAATGTTTACTTACTCTTTACATTCAATTTCTTAAACTTATTTAATCTGTGCTCTTCTGATTCATATTCTTGTATACAATGAGCAATCATTGTCACTGCGATGAGAACGACATTAGTAGAAAGTGAATCAAAGAATATCTTCAAGTATTCTTGATATGCTATCTTATTTCTGACTTTGCAGTAAATCTTCTGAGTCAATACATTTACTATGATTCTTGCGCAGAATCTGTCTCGAAGAGTCTTTTCACATTAGACGATGTTGCAATCTTTGATTAATACATATTTTTTCACACGCAAAATCATCATTATCTAGCAGACTTTTTATCAAATTCTTTCGCTCTTTTCTTGTGAATTACTTCTGTCAATCATATTCACTTTTGACTATGATTCATACTTGACTCAGTACACTAGATTGTCACGTCTCAAAGATGTTGTACATCTATCTATTATGAGTCTTATTCGCAACGAAAGATCTGAGTGTATTATTTTTCAAGTTTCTTTCGTCGTTGAAATGTTCTCTACTTCAGAACGTTTGTGATCTGACTTTTTATCTAGATGATTTGCGATATTCTTTCACACTTCTCTCATTTTCTCATTAAGTCATCTCTTTTTGAAGTTTAATCATGAACTGCTATTGCTATTAACATGATCACTCAATATTCACACAAGTAGATAATGAGTGCAAACATCAACAATTGACTCATAATCAACGATGAAGTTGTATTTAGTTCAACGTGATATCTTTTCTCATAAATATGATGTTATTGATTCTCAGTCTGCATCGTTGACATCATCATCATCAAAATCAATTTTAGTATGTCTGTTATTAATTGATTGAAAAGAATCAAGCTGTTCAATATTGCATACATTGAGTTTTTGAAATGTCGTGATGAATTTGCAAAAGTACTTTCATTGAATGTTTTGACAGCATTCAATTCTGTCTTTTTTTGAATTAATCATTTATTCTTTTGAATTCTTAAGCGAGTTATTACTTTGAGAGTGACATGTCTGTCTTTGTTGAAGACTTTTTTCACAGATTCACTGTTGCTTGAGTCTGTTATGATCTCGTTGTCATTGTGAGTCTTTGTGTGTTCAACTGCGCTGCGCTTTAACAATGATGATGTCTTGAAGTTGCTTGTGTGATGACGTCTTTTCTGTAATGTCACTTAGTATCTTGATAAACTCATCATTATAAAGATCAATGTATTCTCATGTTGCATTCAAGACAAAAATCATTTGATGTGACTTAACAATGTATGATCATCAAGAAAATCTATGCAACAAATGATTGAGAAGAAGAATAAAAGAGAATGTTAGATTACGAACGATTTTTTCTCATGATAAGAGAGAAATTTATCTTATTTCAAGCATTCAGAATAGTTCATTTAATCTTGATAAGAATTCATTGAATCTTTGTCAATGTTGAATAAATTATAAGTCTTGTCATCAATTCTTGAGATTTTTCAATTATGACACAATCTTGCTATGTCATTTTATACTGAAAGCCTTGAGCATGAACATGTTTTCTACAAGCATTCTACATAATTTCTTCAATGATCAACTGCTTAAATTGAGTATTACAAGAAGTTTGAAATTTACAATCATTGTTTGCAGCAGACTGAATTGTAAAAAGAAAGTGAATAAACTCTTCTGCATGCATTTCTTTCAATGCTGTTTTTCATTCATGCTCGTTGCTGATATATATTCTCGCGAATTCAGCTCGATCGTATATCATTGTATTTGTGACATAGTCATAATTCAGCTCATTCTCAATCAGCTTTATAAATCTGTCGTATTTCATGTCATTGATGTAAATCAAGTTCTTCACTGATTCATGTTTAAGAAAATCTTGTGATCTGCAGCATGTATTATGATTGAGATCACGACTGATCTGTATTATGAGAATTTTGACTGATCTGACTGATACTGATTGAGATCTCTTGAGATCTCGTTCATTGCAGATGACATAACTTAAGAGATGTGAGTGTGTCTTCAGTTGAAAAAATGATGAAGAATTGTACTTGAGATTGTCTTGTTGTGTTTTTCTGACTCTGAGTTGTCTTCTTACATTGTAATTTGATCGCTGTGTCATGAACATTAACATAGAATCACTTCTTGATCTCACGACATCATTGAATATAATATGAAACTTGTGATATATGACTTCAAATGTCAATCTGATGATCTCTTTTGACTTGTTTATATTTAGCTTTCATTTTATAAGCTGAAGAGATTTTATCTGATCTTGTATTTGCATCTTCAATTGCATGTATTTAAACTCATCAATGTTGAGTTCTTCTTTCACTCTATTTATTAATCATTTGTAGTGTATATACTTTTTACATGACATCTTCGACAATGCATTCATTATACTAAAGAAAAGACTTGATGTTTGTTGAATATTTTCGTGTCTGTGACTAACGACTGCGCTTATCACAAAAAACTTTAACATCAGCAACTCATAACTTCAGTGTTATGAATCTGCATAGAGCGAATCATATGAGTGTATTCTAACTAGAAGTTCAAAGCTGAAGTAGAAAGAAGATGCAACACGACGTGAGTTTTACTCATGAAGGCATGCTAGATCGCTAGCGTGTCAACAATAGCTCTACTCACAGCTTTATATTAGTTTATGTTAGACTAATCAGACTAATCAGAGGTAACAAAGATGCATGCTTGCAACATTACTTTCTCTCTTCATCTAGCAATGTTTTCATTGCTGCAGTTCGATCGATCAATTCTTGTTGAGTCGATTTCTAACTTGACTTGTTCAAATACTTCTGATGAAAGTCATTTACAATCTTCGAGCAGTCTTTGAACTCATTTTCATCGACATTGTATCAATGTAGATCGACGTCATAGTCTTTTCAATTGACACGATATTGCAGTCGTTTGTCTCGTTCGTAGTGTCTGAAATTCAGTATATTCTTCACTTCTCATTCGTCTTCATCATTTATCACTATAGAATCAGATGACTCATTTTATTGTTCTTCAAGAAGATCTTTTGAATTCAGTTGTAGCAGATTCAAGATGAACTTTGAATGAATCTTCATTGTTAATGACAGTTTCAGTCAATATGCATGTTCAATCTCAGTCAGAATCTTGAAAGATTCTAGCATCTTATCATTCAGCTTCTTTGATGATCTTGCGATCATAATGTTTCTAAAATTCAGAAACATCATGTCATCTATCTTGTAAATCATTTTCTTTCGATGCTTGTCAATCTGTTTCTTTATTGTGACTCTGACTCTTGCTAATGTCTGCTTGATCAACGCTAATGATCATTTCATGTGTTCAAATATATTCTCTGCTTTGCTTGCTTGAATTTTAGCTTGAGTGATCTCATATTCAGTTGAATTCAAATTGAAGTTTATATGATAGTGAAAGCTCTTGTTCAGAAAGAACGCTGATTATTCAATTGACGATGAAATAGCATTGTTATCAACGCATTCAGTCATAAATAGTCAGGCGAATCAGTCATCTTGCATGTATGAGCAGTAGCTTCGTAGATATCGTTCTACATTCTGATTCGCTCTTTTTGTTTGATCATCGATTTGTGAGTGATAGTCAATAAATAGTTTCATCTTAATGTTGAGTCTCAGACATAAAGACTTTCAGACAATCGATATGAATTGTGAATCTCTATCGAACACTATTGATCTTGATAGCTCATGAGTTCTGAAGACTCATATCAGCAGCAGCTTAACTGTTTGTTCAGCGAAAGTTTCTTCGTCATCTGATCAACAGAGTATATAGTGACGTTCTTTAGATAATCAATCTATCACTGTCAGAATCGCGTTGCTTTCATCACTTTTCAATAAATCAATAATGAAATTCAATGATATGTCTTGTCATTGTTGTTCAGATATAGACAATGACTTCAATAGTTCATTGATTCAAGCTCTTGATGCTTTTGATTTACGACAAACATAACAGTTTCGAATGTAGCGTTTAATTGTCGTTCTCATCTTCGATCAGCAATATGATCATCTTAACAAGTTTAACGTTTGATTCATGTCAGAGTGATCACTGATCGAAAGATCATGTGCTTTTCTTATTAATTGAGTGATCATTGACTGAGAGACTCACAGTCTATCATTCTTTCAAAGTATTTCGTTCAGTACTCTGCAATTGTCTAGACTCATATCTTGACAAGTTCTTCTGTTCTGTTCTATGACTGTTTGAATATCAATACATTGTTGATTCGTTTGATTTTCGACTATAATTCGATTCTGAATAAAAATCATCTCTTCGATTGAATTCTCGTTAGCTTTCGATTTCTGTTTTGAATCTGAGTCAAATATGAGTAAGATCTGAGTCAAATCTTGATCATCTTTTATTGATTGCAGTTCAAATGTGCTTGCTGACAATAGCATCTGATGCTGATATAGCTTTCGATCATCATTTGATTCAACTGACTTGACATTTGACATTCTGATCAGCGCGTCTGCTTTCAGATTCTGCTTTTCTGACTGATATATGATCTTGAAGTTATATTCAGATAACTTCTCAGCTCATTTAATCTGTTGTCTGATCAGTTTCTTGATGATCATGAAGTACTTCAAATTCAGATGATCAATGAAGATTTTGATCAAAATATCAGTACATTTTAATTCAAGACATCAATGCTTCAAGCATTGAATAATAGTCAAAAGCTCTTTGTCGTAGATCTCGTAGTTGCATTCTGCAAAAATCATGTTCTTGCTGTAGAAAATCATTGAATGTAGAATGTCTTCATCGTCATACTGAGACAATACTTCGTCATTGACATAGTTTGAGAAGTTCGTTTTCAGAATAGCTTCTCTGATTGAATTGAAATGCTTCAGAACGAGAGCTGTCATCATCTGTTGCTTCAGTTTCTCAAAGATCATCTGACAAATCTCTGTTCATTCAAATGAATGATCTTTTCAAATCAGCTTTATCATAGATTGAGCAATCTTCGAGAAGTTTTTTATGAATCGTCGATAGAAATTGCAGAAGTCAATGAAGATCTGTACATGAGTCAACGATCGAGACACTTCTCAGCTTCGAATCACATCTACTTTTCGAGAGTTCATTCGTAGATCATTGATGAATATCAGTAGTTTTAGAAACGAGATCTTCTGAATCTTGAATTCGCACTTGTCAATGTCTATCTGCAGATCGACTTCACGAAGCTTGTCTAGCATCTTCTTCACATGAGTTCTATGTTTCTTCAAGATCTTACTGTAGATGAGAATGTTATTCAGATAGATCTGACAGAATTTATGCAGACAGTCGAACAACACGTCGTTGATATAGTGCTGAAAGAATGTTGATTCATTGATTAATTCGAAGAGCATTTCTCTATATTTGTAAACATTGATGAAAGTGACGAATGTGATTAGATTCTCACTTTCAGTGCTCATGCGAAGCTTATTGAACGCGACGATAATGTTGAATCAAATCAGATATTTACTGTCTTAAATTCAAGTGAGTACTTCGTCTATCAAGAGTATTGAATAACGATCTCTTTTAATCAGAGCATTCAGTTTTCGATAATTCACGCAAAAGTAAAGACTATCGTCTTTCTTTTCGACGAATAGTATTGACGAAGTGAATGAAGCTTTGCTGAGTGTAATAAACTTCTTCTTCAAGTTCTCTTCTAAATACTTCTTGATCTTCTGCAACTTGTGATTCAACATGAGATACAATCAACTTCTAGAAGATTGACTCTCATCTTTTAATTCAATCTTATAATCATATGATCAATGCAGAGACGACTGAGTTGTCTTTTCTCTATCAAAAACGTTCAGAAAGTCATGATAAACTATCAAAAGCTTCTTCTTCAGTTTCTTTAATGACATGACAGAGATTATTTTATTCAGTTTCGCTGAATCTTTGATCAAGCTAAGCATCTTGTTGATTTTACTAATGATCAATGTAAAGATCTTGACATCGTTCTTCTTGACTAGAGTTTGATAAGCAGCGACTTCGATCATGACAATATTAATGAACTCTCTCTTCTTTAATGATTGAATGAATTCATGTTGATCGAAGTCAACTTGAGTGCTTTGCTTTCGTATGAGAGCTGATTTAATGAATTGATTCACTGATTTTGAATTTGTAGTTCGCTTTAAGATGATCGTTGACATAGACTTCAAGTTCTTTCGTTTCATTTTGCAGATCTCGCTTGATTCACGTCTATGAAATGCTGATTGACTGCTTGTTTTTGAAACAATAAGTTTCAAGATTTGAATATTTGATGAAGATATCAATTGATCGTTTGCAAAATCTATCAAAATTTGATTTCTTTTCAATCAAAGATTGTCAATGATTATCTTGTGCTGATCTAAACGAGTTATCAATAGAGATATCATTTCATTCTTATGTTCTTGTATAGTGACTGAGATATACAGAGCATGTGTAATAAATCTTCAATCAAGAATTTTGTCATATGAATGAATCGACTTCGATTTGAACAGTGAAATAGACTAAATATCAAAGCATTTACATAGCTCTGAAATCAATTAATCATCTATGAACGTCATGTCAATGACTTCAATGTCTATCAGAGCGAAGAATCGAAATATCTTTTCTAGACTATTCAAGATGATGTCAACAATAAACGACTTGAAATCAAACGAGTCATTGAGCATACTGATGAAGCAAGATATGAGCATGTCGCTCTCAATCATTACTTTGACGAAAGCAGATCGTTTTTCGAATTCGCTGCGATTTCGTGCATCTGAGCTGACTTGAGACAGTCACATGCTCTATGTTCTGACTTCTTGCATTTGAAGCAGAGTTCTTTCTTAAACAACTTCTTTCTAGCAGAATCAACGTTCGATATTCTGAGTTTCTTTCATGCAGAGATTGAAGCAAAGATTGCAGTAGTGATCATTGTCAAGATGCTAGCAGTAAAGCAAGTGACTTAAGTAATTGATGTCTTGAGAGCTGATCGAGCATTCAATTTTGTCAATCGAACGTCGACTTGCATGCAGATGTCGACGAATTCATTCAAATTCATAGTTCATTCATTGATCATGACTTGCTGAAGATCTGAGCTAATCTTATGCTGAAGATCATTTAGTAGAGTTTCGTTATTGTACTCTAGTTTTGCACTAAGTCTCTGAAATTTCATTCAAAATTCATGAAAGAAGATCTTGTTTTAATACAGCTTCAAGAACTGTCGTTGAGTCATGTGACATCGATTGAGATCATTGTACATCTTATTTATGATCGACAGTATCTCTTCTGCTTTAAGAAACGAGTTTGTGATCGTGTTTTTCATTCGAAGTGCTATGTGTTTGATCGTTGTTTCACTGACTCGACTTTTCACATATGCAATCTTCATTTCTTCAATAGAAAAATGATTCTTGTTCATCTTCAGCTTGTTTTGCATTTAAAACAATCAATTATTCACATTCTGTCTCAAATCTTCAAACAGAGATGAGTCAGATAGCTTGATCGACTTCGAGAATCGATCTTTCAAAATCAAAGTGCTTAGTCGACTTGATGTTGCTTCTAGATGATGTATAATCACGTTTTTTTTCTTCATCTCTTTCTGTAAACGTGTTTGAACAGCATTCAACGTTGTCTGCGTAGCTTTCAACTCGATGTTGATAGCTTTCAATTTGATGTTGATCTTGTTGACATCATTCAACATCTGAATCATGTCATTGTGAATCTTGATTTTGATGTCATGCTGTTGATACATGTACTTGATAAAGACAACGAGATCATCTGTCTCATGAGTGCTTATTCAAGCATTCAGTTCAGTGCTGATGCTGATCTTGATCATTTTATGATCAAAGAGCAACGTGTTCGTGTTCTCTTCTTCTGATGCTGTTCAATTCTGTGATAGAAGTGATTCTTTTCTAGCATTTCGAAGTTCATAGTGAGCAATGCTCACTGATTCTGATTCTAATTCTGTGCTTCTAGTCATTGTGTGAGTAGAAAATTGCTGATCGAGATTCAACTGAAATTTCTGATTTCAATTCTAGAACAACGCGTTCATGTTCTTCTGTTCTTCTGTTCTGATGACGAGCTCAGTAAAGAGTTAATCTAAAGCAACGCATTCATGTTCTTTTGTTCTGTTCTAGAAATTTCTTGATTTCTAACGAGTCTTCTGAGCTTGATTTTTGAATTTCAGTTCTGATTCAAGTTTGAGTGATGTAGCTTGTTTTTATATCGTCTACATGTCGATAGCAAGATTGATGAGCTTTGAACTAATGTTATGAGTCTGCATAAAGCGAATCATATGAGTGTATTCTAACTAGAAGTTCAAAGCTGAAGTAGAAAGAAGATGCAACACGACGTGAGTTTTACTCACGAAGACACGCTAGATTGCTAGCGTGTCAACAACAGCTCTACTCACAGCTCTATACTAGTCTATGTTAGGCTAATCAGGCTAATCAGAAGTAACAGAGATGCATGCTCGCAACATTCAGAATTTGATTAATGTCACACTTGCTGCATCTTGTTCATGTGATAACTGACATCAGCTTTCAGTGATCTACTTACTGCTTAAGCTCTCAACTAAATCTATGAAATACATATCAATTATCTAGAGTTTACTACTGAGTCACTCACATTCTTTTATAATACAATCACTTATGATCATCAAGTTAATTTTCTTTCAGATCAATTCATTAATACAGTTGACTTTGATTGATTGACTTCATGATATCAAATTTGTAGCTGATGATACTCTTGCAACAAGCAAAGCTTTGTTTGCTATGTATATTTTATAAAAACAAAGCTCTTGTGAGATTAGACTCTGACTTTAGTTCTCATCAGTTCATAGTTGAGACTTCTGTTCATCAAGAAAAATTTGATTAAGCAAAGTCAAAAATGATTATATTTCTTAGTTGCTTAGTTGTGTAGCATCGTTGACTTCGATGATTCTGTATATGCTTTGAGACATAAGCATAATACATATACATTGTTTGATTTTTGTCTGTGATGAGATTGAGTCAGTTTCAAATATCTTCAGCTTTTGCATTTGAAGTAGTATTCTGCTACTTTTGTTTCTTTATGCAAGAAATTCTTCTTATATATTGAATTGTATGAATCTCAGTCACTGAAGTTGTTAATGTAGAAGAACTTGTTTTTGTTTGATTCGCTAAAAATATCGTTTGCTGATACAACATGCACACTTCTCAGAATTGTATGCAAATAAAAAAATCAACTAACTTCAAAAAAACGAGAATTTTTGACGTTATCTTTAGATCAATGCTTTATTTCAATCATTTCATGCATAGCATGTTGAGTTTTCTCATTGCAAGATTTGAGTAGTTCAACGAGAACATCATTGTGTCGTAACTCATTACTCTTGTTGTCTTGACACAACGAATCTATAATGAAAAGAATAAGTCATAGCTGATCAGACAGTTGATCATTTAACAGAGTTGAGACTTCAATCATCTTTTTCAATCTCTTTTGAATCAGAACATAGTCACGTCTTCAAACTCTCTTCTTTTTCTGTCAGTTCAATGAGCAGTATACTCTATCACTGACAAGATTCTCTAAGTCATTGACATTTTTTTCATCTCATTTTCAGCATTGAAGTGACTCATGAATGCTTACGTAGTATGATCTCACTCAGATTGAGTCTTTTTTTTTAATTCTTTATCTGATACAACTTTCTTGTTAACTATGTTGTGACACTTGCGCATGAAAACTGTCAACGCGTCAAGAAGCTTCTTTATGTTCAGAATTTCAACTAAGATCAATGCATGACATCATAACTTTGAATTGAGTTTTGTCTCTTGTATTTGATTGCATTGTTCATGAATGAGTGCATCTTGAATTTTATGAAGACTAAAGATACAACTGAATCGTGTTATCATAACAGTCAATGCATGCTTGTTGATCTTGCTTTGTCTTGTATCTCTGTAAAGAAGAATATTTTTCATTGCAAGAAGATTCAGATGTTGAGTATTATGATGCAATAACTATCTTTGAAACATTTCTCATTTATTGATGTGATCGAAAAAAATCTTTATTAGATGCTTGTATGCAATCTCACTGTGCTTTGTATTGAAATTATCAGCACTATTGTATCTTCAAATCTGACTTGCATAATGTGTCATTGCATGTAGTTTTGAAATGTTGAAATGATCAATGTCTGTATCTGAATGCTCAGATTGCAAATGATGAAAAACATTCTTTAGCTTGTTCAATTGAAAAAGTGCATGTTTAAGATATCAAACAGTTTCTTCATCATGCAAATGATACTGAGCAAGTATCACGAAGTTTATCACTGCTTGAGCGAAGTGAATCGCTGCAGATGCTTTTGTGATCAGAAGCGATGCAATGACTGATATAAGTTGATATATCATCAACTTTCAATCTGCATCAGTTCATTGTTTAATTGTACTGTACTTGACAAATTTCTTCATGTCTTTAAATGATGAAATGACGTGAAATCTTTGATTCAGCTGAGCTTTTTCTGATGCATCGTTTGAAGCTAATCTGATTTCTTTTCTTCTTTGACTTGTACAAACACTTTCGTTGATGATCTGACTGAGTCATAACATCAAATACAAGATAATTTTCTTAAGTAGTTGATGTAGCACATTTATCATCATTGTCTCGTGAATATTGACAAATATATGTGATCATGCAAAGTTTTTCACTGAATGTATTCAAGCAAAGTCATTCTCAATCATATTGTTCTTTCTTTGTTGTCTTTGTTGATTTCTAGTGAATGCATGCGTTTGAATTGATCATGTCTTGTCTAGATTTTCGCGCTCATGAGATGATACTTGATAGATAAAGCATTGTTGATTCATCTTGATGTCTGTAATTAATACTTGTTTCTCGTAGTTCATCATGAACTTGATGATTATTGAATAACATTGTTTTATCTTATTGTTCACGCAAAGAACAGAAATGTCGTTTCTGAACATAGCTTCAACGACTGTTACATGTGAGATCATGTATTAATGCATGATGATACATGTTTAACGTACGCTTGAGTATGATTGATAACATTATGTGTCAAATATTTGACTTGATATTATCATCGTCGTTGTCAACTAGGAAAAGAAATTTCAGAAAAATCAATTTCGATCGTTTTTGAGCATGTCTTGTGCGTCGATTTAGATTTTCTATCGTTAGATATATAGATCATGAAGATAGATCATCTCAATGTTCAGTTAAGACTGTCTTATCGATGAAAATTAACAGTGATATCATGATAGCATTATCAGAAAGCTTTTTCTGCGTTTCTCATCATCAATCAGCAGTATGCATCTCGTTGTAGACTTGAAAGTTGTCGACATTATAATGTTGAATGAGTGCATAAATCAGCTCATTTTAAAATGATGAGTGACTCAACAAAAATTGAAGTGTCTCGATGATGTTGTAATACAAAATGCAGTGTTGCTCTTCTTGAACTTCTTCGTAACTGAATTCGACTGTGAATGTTCAAGAATGTCACTCATCATTTTCAACATCATACAAAATCTGATGTAGAAGTGTCAATCACTTGTTTGCATCATGAAAGCTAACATGTTGATGTAAGACTTGCAAGCGCAAGTCTTGAAAAAATCAATTAACACTGTCTTTGATAATCTTTGTTTGATGAAGTCAGTGAGTGAATGCATAATCTGCTTTGCATTGAAATGAATAGTATTAATTGTTGTTTATGTTCTTGATCATTTGAAAATTCAAGCTCAACGACTCTGATACTTTCTTTGACACGTCGACTGTTGTCTCGACATCATGATCAGTTGTCTTGACGAAGATTTCAACTTGCAGCGCTGATGATGTGAAGAAAAGTTCAGTTTGAAGTTGTATCGTTTCGATTCATGATGATATATGTTTCATATTCTGATTCAAATCAGTGCTATTCATCTCAATGTTCATGTGCTCTTCTGTGAAATCATCTATTAACATATATTCTTGATTCTCGTCTTCAATGTTTATCTGAACATTCTCATCATGAGAATCATTTGAATTTGAATCTCATTCTGCAGTCTCATGATTGCGTCAGATGAGCTGCATCGAATCGCATGACAACGATTCTGATGATGATGATAACTTTCGTCAGAAAATCTTTCGCGATTGATCATGCAAGCGAACATGACAGTGATGAAGATGACGTTCAAGCTCGCTGATGTTGTTTATCTTCATCTCACATGAAGAGCATACGCGCTGCATTATCTGTAAGTCTTCAATTAGTGTTTTTATATAACTTGTATGAAACAATGATGAATTGTAATGATTCTTTACGCTTGACTGTTTATCTGTGCATGAAATGTCAGTAACAAGATGAATAAAAAAATGTCAATCACAAAGTCAATGAATCACATTTGTTCAGAAGTTATCAACTTCAATTTGAGCTCAATAATTAAGATATGTAAACTATATCTAGCTAAATCATAAAAAGAACGAAATCAATCACTTGAACAAATATCATCACTATTTTCATGATCTAACTATTGTCGCTCAAGATGCAATCATTTAAATCTCTTATAAAATGAGAGTAATGATTGCTAAAGTGCTATATATTTCAAGTTGAAGCAATCTTCAGAATTTACAAACTTTATCTTGTCGTCGTCATTTATCTCGCTTTTGTCATGACTTAATAAGCAACTCGAAAAATATATGACTATGCATTTATCTTCTTCTTCTTCATCTTTATTTGAAACTTTCTGATAGCATGTCAATTACGCTTAAACTCATCATTGCTTCTTCTGAGCTTATCATAAGTGTGAGACTGCTTAGATTTTATAGTCATTGCTATCTGATGTACAATAAAGACTGAGAGAATTCAAGTATTGAAGATTAAAGATTTAAACTTAGATGAAGAGATTAGCTGATCAACAAACGTAGAGATGAGTTTATCAGTTAAATAAGTGACAGTAACGAGCAAAGATAATTGTTGACGATGAAATGACATTGAAAATGATGTAGTTTTGTTTCAAAGAATCTTTCATCTGATGATTCTTCATGTGATGTCAACTGCTTGTTTGAGTGACGACAAGAATTTTAACGCATCTGATGACACATCTTGATTGAACTCATCTATTACTACTGTTAATAGTTAGATGATGAGTTCAATTACAATGCACATATTAATGAATCAGATGTTGCTGCATACATCAACTTTGATGAGAGCATACTTGATGATGTCACACTATAAACAGTGTCTGCGATGAACTGACTGCTTGATGAAGACTTCAATTTCATCAATGAATCTTCATTTCTTGAGAATAAATGAAGTCATTCAATGACTAGATTGAATGAAGAATTGTTGCAGTCAATCTCTTTGTCATCTCTCGCGATTGCTGTTATTCAATATCATATCATCTTCAATTTTATCATTTCATGAGAATGATTTATATCTTGATGATAACAGATTCGAGTGAAGTTTTTACACTGCTCGTAACAACATCGTCAACAAGTAAGAAGATTGAGTATGTATAACTCGTCTTTCTGCAAATGCTTCTTACGTTTGTTCTTTAAATGCTTTGCACGAGTGATGTTGCTGATCTGAATGAAAGTAATCAGTTAGCTGATACATAGAAGAAGCAACTCAAAATGATAATTAAGATTTCATTTCTTGACATTCATATCTTTCTGTCTTTTCTTGATACTTTGAGCTCGAAAGAAGTTTCATCATTTGTGATATAATCATTGAGATCTTTGCAAGTTCATGAACTGATCAATTCAATGATGAACTCTCTTTTGTCACTATTTTGCAAATGAAACAGTATATTCTTCAGATTTCTTCAGTTGTTGCGTTTCTTCAACATCTTTATCATCTTGATTAATTGATCGAAGCAACAAACAATAGTCTGATTGCAAAGTGAAAAATGCATGTAGTTTCAGTTAATACATCAGTCGAAGATCAAATAAGATTGATCGCTACGTCAAAGCTCAAAGTCAATCTCGCTTGCATGATTGAATACTTTTGTATCTGAGTCGTGTGAAATCTCTCTATCATTAAGTACGATTGTTCAGTTCACAACGTAAGACAGATCATATACATCTGAATCATCATTATGAAAGTTTACAGACTTTTTGATCATGTTCTCGTTTGTCTCTTCATTATATATTTCAGAATCAATTCTGTTCTTTCAACTATTATCATTGACACTCAAGATCTGCTCGAATTGATGCTGTGTATCATGTTTGAGTCGTGAGTTTAGATCAATAAATAAAACAGTATCTTTAAGAAAATACTTAATGTCTTTCAAATTAAACTGTTTGTCTCACGACTTTGTTCTATTTGTTTGCTTCAAAACATTCAATATTCTTTCTATGACTGCTTTTTTGACAGATTCAAAAGATGAATGAAGTTCAAAAGTAGTATTTCTTCGTCTTTTAACATGTTGAGTAGTGAGAGCTTGTTTAGCACTAGTCGTAATGTTTCGTATGCGTTCAGTCGACATTATCTTCATGATAGTGTCATTCAATGTCTATTAAGTCACAAGTAATGCAAAGAGTGATTGAGAAGAAAGTGAAATTATGTAATACGTTTGAAAAATTGAAGTGCGTAAGATTCAATGAACTTGAATAATGATTCTTTGAATCTGCTTTAATTTGAGAATGTTGTTCTTTAGCATCTTGACTCGAAGAAAATTTCTTGACTTTCTCTGCTGTCAAATCAACAACGACATCACATTTCAAAGACTTTATGATGATCATCATCTCATCTTTCAATCATGTGAACTATGATTCACATCATCAAACGCTTGAATGTAATCTTCACAACAAGATGTTAAAGCTGTGCTACTCATGAGAGACTTCAAACAGAGTGCTTATCTTCATGACTGTATGTTACAAGCATATCAAGACTGATAAGACTGAACAAGACTGAAGCTTTAATCAATTTGCATCAGGTTTGACTCAGATATGACTCAATTTCTTTTTTCTTTCTCAACACTCTTTTCTTTCATCAACATTCTTTTCTTTCATTAACATCTTGTTCATCTACATCACATTCTTTTCAAGTCACAAACACATTTCTTTCGAGTTCAGCACAGTCTCTGAACATTATATAAATAGAAGCTTTTGTATCAATTTTCTTTTGTATTCTTAATATTCAGTTATAGCTATCTCTAAAGATCAAGCACTATCAACTCTGATCTTCATTGATGATATTATTTAGACATGATTCTGACATTATATCAAAAATTCGTTAATCACATGAAACTAATCTCATTACTCATTCAACATACTCGTCTAGACAGAACGAGTCTAAAGAAATTCATTTATCTGATGATCAACGATAATTGAAAGATAAAACAACACTAGAGAGTTGAATAAAATTAACAACAAGACTGTTTGAATTGCTAGACTGCTTATCGCTCATTAAATACGTAAAGTTCACTCAATTATGAGAATCACGATAAAGAATCTTCGTGAATTGCTCAAGAATTAAATCGATCTGTAGATTCAATGATAAAGAATCTTCGTTGTTTGCTAGAGAATCAATCAAATCAATCAATAAACAAATCTCATTTTCTTTGTTGAAGATTGAATCTCATCTCATACATCTTTCTTCTTCAAATCATCAAGCATCATCATTCGTTCAACTTTCTTTCAAAACAAATCTCATCATGTTTAGTCATTTGTCTACTGAAGAGCATTTCGAAGAATTTCGAAATCGTTTCTCTCAAATCTCTGATGCTGATTCATTGAAATCACGAACGAAATCATCAAGTGCTGCATCATTCATTCATGAAGATGATGAATCATTTGCTGAAACGATAATACTTTTCGTGTTCTACAAAACTTGAAAGGCTCAAAGTCTAGTTCTTGATGAAGAAACAGATTGACTTTACGAGTTAGATAAACAACAAGAAGACGAAATCAAAGAGTTGAAGACTAGACTTCAAGCTAAAGAAATCACTTCTTCTGATTTCATCTATTCTGAGCGTTCTAGATCTAAAAAAATATCTGATTCTTCGCTGTTTACTGATGAAAAGAACTCTACTTGAAAGAACTGATACGGAAAAATTCAGAATAAACTAGAGATCAACGTCGATCTCTTTTCTAATGAATGAGTCAAATTGAGTTATATACATTCTAGATTATTCAATGATGCAGCTGAAATCACTCAAGCTAGACGTGAACATGACTGTGTTAATCTTTATAAAATTATCGACGATCTTTTGAAAGAGTTAGCTCAGTTGTTTGATGATTCAAATAAGAAAGTCAACTTTCGTAGAAAATACTACAACTTAGTTCAAGAATTCAAGAAATTCAATGAATTTTATACTCAGTTTCAACGTTTATCTTTCTATCTAGACTATCACAAGAAGTAACTGATCGCTGATTTGAAAGATAAAATACATTCTTGTCTTTGATTCATTTGAGTAGATCAAATAGTTCAATCTGATTCTTTAAAAGAAATTCGTTTCTATCTGATTCATTTGAATAATGATCAGCGAGTCATTTGAGAAATCAAGAACAAGATCAAATGCATTAATGATCTTTCTAAGACTATCTTTCATAGAGTGACTATTGTCACTCAATCAGTTGATCACTCGAAGTTTGATCAGCTAAAGTCGCGCGACGCGATTTTAACTAGCGTCAAAGAAGCAGATATTCTAGTCGAAAGCTGTTTCATATGTCATAAATTCAATCATAGCTCTAAAGAATGTCTTGATCAATCTACTAGAATTAATGCAGTGAACAATGAATATGATCGCTTTGATTTCAATTCGAATTTCGATTCAAAAAACTAGTCATCTCTTTAAAAGTCATTGAAGAGATAAAGATTATATCTTTGTGCAAACTAGATGAAATTCTATCGAAAGAAAATTACTTTGAAAAGTCGTTTCTAATTAATGCTCATCTCATCTCTCAGAATCAATTTTTCAGTCTTTGTTCTCTAATAGACAGTGATTCAATCATTTACACGATCATACATTCTAATCTAGTTGATAAAGTATGCGAGAAACTGAGAATTCAATCTATATCACTGACAAAAGAGAAGCTAATAAGAGATTATGATGAAAAGATATCTAAGAAGATCATCACTCATAAAATTCTACTCAATCTCATAATCAAAAGTCATAAGAAATTAACTGTATCAATGCTGATAGCTGATATCGATCATCATGAAGTCATATTGAGTAAGCTCTGAATGAATAAAAATGAAATATTATTGAATATGCAAAACGACGTCATTGTTTTTTTGAATCAATTAAATACTTCTATTTCGATTTTTTCGATTTCTCTCAATTCAAAGCTCTCAAGTTGATCATGATTAACTTCATCTTCTTCAATCACTCAGACTAAGATCTTTATGATGCTCAAACAACTCATTTGAGAAAAGTCATTCTTGATTCAAAGCATAGATGCAGCTTCGTTCAAGACACTGTTGAATCATTTAAAGAAGAACAAGATTGAAGTCTTTGCTTTATTCATGATGAACATCAATAGAAAAATCGCGTACAATACTCAGTGCAATTTGAATGCTCTAAACGTCTCTTCAATCAATGAAATGACTCAGAATTTGAAAGATATTAAAGCGAAGCTGTCATCAAAATATCATGAGTTTCTAGATGTTTTTGATCGAGCTCAATCGAATAAACTATTTTCTCATCACTTCTATGATCATAAAATTGAACTCATCAATGATTCAACGCTCTCTTGCTGTTAAGTCTATCAAATGTCTTCTGTCAAACTTCTGAAAGTAAAGAAGTACTTAAACGAGAATCTGTTGAAGAAATCCATCACTTCTAGTCAGACTCTCTATTTCTTTCTCATTCTATTTGCTCTCAAAGCAAATGAAGATTTTCGATTCTGCATGAACTATTGAAAGCTAAATGTCATTTTCAAAAGAAATAGATACTCTCTATCGCTGATAGACGAGATCATTGATAAAATAGTGAGTTGCAAGCATCTGACTAGATTAAACATCATATCAGCATTCAACAAACTTCGAATGCATCTTGATAACAAGAATACATCACATTTATCACTGCTTTAGAAGCATATAAATACAAGATGCTATCATTCAAACTGACTAATGAATCAATCTCTTTTCAGCAATATATGAATGACATTTTATAAGACTTTCTGAACGACTTTTGTTAAGTCTATCTAGATGACATTCTCATCTATAGCAAAATGAGAAAGAAACATAGAGATCACGTCAAACTAGTATTGAGTCGACTACGCAAAGCTGAACTGCAGATGAATATTCGAAAGTGTGAATTCAATGTAGAAGAGACTGTCTTTCTAAAAGTCATTGTATCAGAACTAAATCTTTGTATGAATTCTAGTAAAGTGACAGTCATAGTCAGCTGAATAACTTCGATCAATCTAAAAGAAATTCAGAACTTCGTGAAATTTGTTAACTTCTATCGTCGTTTCATTAAGAACTTCTCGAAGCTAGTTAAATTATTCATTCAGCTGACTAAAAAGAACACGTCTTTTGTTTGAAACGAGATCTGTGTTCAAGTCTTTGACAATCTAAAGAAACAAGTCAGCTTGATCTCAGTACTTCGTCACTTTGATCTCAAACAACAAGCTATTCTGAAGATTGATGCTTTGAACTATGTAAAAGATGAAATACTATCTCAGTATGATGATGAGAATGTTTTTCACTCGATGACTTTCTACAGCAAAAGCATGATTTTCGCTGAAATCAATTATCACATCTATGATAATAAATTACTAGTCATTATTCAATGTTTCAAACATTAATGACTTGAGCTGAAATGCACGAAATTACTCATTCAGATATTCATTGATCATCAGACTTTGAAGATCTTCATGAAAAACAAACAGTTAAGTCAATGACAAGTCAACTATTTAAACATTCTATTTGAGTTCAACTTTCAGATCATTTTTCAATCAGGTAAAATAAATACTAAAGTCAATGCTTTAATCAGAATGTTTTTAACAAACATTTCTGAATCAGCTCAGCATATTGAAGATCGCTATCAGACTATTCTGACTCTTGATAGAGTTGATGTTTTATCTATTGAATCTGAAGTTAATCTTTATCAATGAATATGCATTGTCAATTAAACGAATGAGCTTTGCAATGAATATAGACAAGCTATGAACGAAAAGAAGCTCAAATTTCATAGCACTAAGCTAAAGAACTGCGAGATCGTTGATGACGTTTTATTTAGAAAAGACTTACTGTGAATCTCTGAGAATATGCATACGAAATTGCTACAGAAAATTCACGATCAGTCATCAATCTTTCACTCAAACAATAGATGAACTATTGATCTAATTTAGCGTTTCTACTATTGATCAGAACATTGAGTCATGATCAGACAGTACATTCGAAACTGTCACGCTTGTCAGCGAAGCAAGACATCTAAAAATAGCATCAATGAACTTCATCATTCTCTCCCGATTTCACAGAAATGCTGAAAAGATATAGCTATAAACTTCATCACTGAGCTATCTCTGTCAGAAGATTACAACGTCATTTGCATGATCATATGTTGTTTCATCAAGAAACGTCACTATGTTTTCTGTCATTGAGAAGACGATGACATCTCAGTCAAAGAAACGGTTTGAATCATGCTATGAAACGTCTATCGACTTCACGATTTACTCAGTTCTATCGTTTCAAACAGAGACTCTCAATTCATATCAATCATGTGACAAAGTCTTTGCAAATAACTAAGAATCACAATTAGTTTATTCACAGTCTATCATTCTGAGATTGATGATTAATCAGAGTGAGTCAATCAAGACGTTGAACGCGAACTTAGAATCTACTGTAATTACATGCAGAACGACTGAGCAAAATGACTTTTCATGATGAAATTCAGCGAAAATTTTAATATCTTCTTGATCATCTCAATGACTTCTTTCTACTTCAATAAGAACTTTCATTCTTGAATAAGTTTCGATTCAGATATGACTGACTACAAAACAATTCATGAACGTATTGAAGCTAGAAAAGTCAACGATATTATCATGCAAATGAAAGAACTTCTTAGTTTTGATCATCAACAGTTGAAAAAGACGAAGCAGATTATTGAAGCTCAGGTAAATAAACATAAATGAAACGTCATTTATGAAGTAGATGACTGAGTTTGATTATTCTTCAGAAACATCAAAACAACAAAACTGTGCAAAGATTTAAAAGATAAACAGCTAAAACTCTATCAAATCATTGTCAAAGCTGAAATCTTCTATCATCTTCATTTATCAATAAGTATGAAGCATCTGCACTTGATGTTCAGCTTGAAGCTATTACGTTTCTATTCTGACGATTTTTTATAAAAACAGCAGTCAGAATCATTTAAATCAATCACTATCAAAGATGATGAACTTTGAAAGATAGATGACATTTTGAACTTTCAATGCTATCAAGATCAAATACAATACAAAGTCAAATGAACAGATTTAAATAGAAATGACGAATGATACTATGTTGATAAAGAAAAATTCAATAACTCAGAGAAAGTCTTGAATGAATTTCATAAGTTATATTCAAACAAATCACGCTAATTTGAAAATGAAACTACATTCATGCAAACATGTATTTTCAAAGAAAGAAGTAATATTATGAATGTGTCAAAGATCAAACTTTAATCAGTTTACAATGAGCGCTAGCAAGTTCACTGTGTATTGATTAAAACTAATCAACAATTTAGTCAAGATCTGATTTAAATCTGACTCAGGTTTGACTCAAATATGACTCAATCTCTTTTTTCTTTCTCAACATCTTCTTCATTTACATCACATTCTTTCTATGTTACAACACGTTCACTTCAAGTCTAGCGCAGTTTCTGAACATTACATAAATAAAAGTTCTTGTATTACTCTTTTTCTGTATTCTTAATGTTCAGTTATAACTATCTCTAAAGATCAAGCATTATCAATCTCATTCTTCACTGATTGAATCATTTAAACATGATTTCAACAGTAAATAACTTTCATAAGTTGAGATTTTGCAAATTGTGACTTTTATATTCATGATGATGAGTTTTGAGTGAGTCATCATCATAAAACATGAGTTACTTGTGTTGATGCAAATTTGCAAGTGAGTGAGCTGATATTCAATTTCTGAACATTAGAAGTCAAGTCAACTTTTGAGTCAAAGTATGATATAAATGAAGTATCACACGTTCTTCATATGCATCAACAACGTTTCTTCTCTTTTCTGAGAAAATATTTTATATTCTTGTACTTCATATCTTCATCAATTGCGTTCACGTTTACATAATCTGCAGTGTGTGAACATCTAACAAGTATGAAAAGACTTTTCAAGTGCACATTTTCATGTAAATGACTTGAACTTTAAAACTCATGATTTTTAAAAAGAGCGCACTTTTCTTACTTATAGTCTTTCGTCTATCTCTTTTCATGATTGATACTAGTGATGTAATAGAAGCGAAATGAATGTTGCTCACTCATTCAGAGCATCATGATTTTAAGTTGTGAGATCACTGATGTTTAATAAACATTCTCATTACTTTGATGAGTGAAGTTTTCTAAACTTTGCTGTATTTCATAAATGCAGAATGATCGTAGCTGAAATTAATACAGATGAACATTGTTGTTGATTTATGAAATAATACTGTATTTGCTTCTTCAAATCATTGTTGATTTGCATACATTCAGACACAATATTGATTGAATAGTCATGATTTTCTTCATGAGCTATTTGAATGAATTTATTCAAAAGAATCAAAATGAGAATTTATAATTATGCTTTAGCAGTATTATCTGTATCATTGAAGATTTGTTAAATAATCAAAGCAATATCTGCAACATCATCAAGAATTACAGAGCTTAATGTTGATTATATAAATTTTTTCATGATCTCAATAAGTTTTGATAAATATATCAGTGAATGTCAAAGAAGAAAGAATGAATACAACTATTATAATACAAACTGATAAACTAGTAATACATCATTCTTTCTTGATGCACATGTATGAAGTGATGTAATCTATGCGCAGTCATCATTTTTCACTCTATCACTGAGTTCAATGTAATTCTCTTCATTATTATCATCATTCTTGATATCTTTGATTAATTCTTTAACTTGAAATGTTTTGAGCTTCAATATCATGTTCATTAAACGCGTTCAACGATTTTGTTTATCATATATCAGCATCTTGATCTTTGAATCTACGCAGCGTAAGTTATAAATGATAGTTTTTTCATATTATTCAAGATGATTAATTCTCTTCTTGATCTGTACTTGATCTTTCTTCATTTATTTCAAGTTGATCTGAACTAGTCTTTTGACTCTGTGTAAATTGTAATCAACATCAATTAATTTGATAATGTCAATGATAAAGCATGATGACTTTTCATTTGAATACTTCTATAGTTTTTTCAAGTCTTCTTGAAACAATCAAACTATGTTCATCACTTTAAATTTGAGCAATTTTGAAGTTATCAAAGTCATTAAGACTTTAAGATCAAGTCAAAAGTACTACATAATTAAATGTTAATAATCATGTTGAACATGTTTTCTTTCACTATGCATGTGATAACTTTCAAGAACAACATTAACAAAAAGTAAAGACTTTGTCACTTACTCAATAAAGAATAAGTGCATTCATAAAACTCATGATATAAAATACAGTTTTCTCATTCTTGTCTTAAACATGATTAATGAACTCATTGATTGCTTTTATCTTGATACAGTTCATTTTGAAAATAATCTTGAAAATATGCTTCTCATATGAAGACTTGACTCTCTTCAAGTTGTAGAAATGATCTATTTCAAGCAAACATATCTCTTCTTTCAGTCTTTTTCTTTAAAGAACATAAGTAACTGTGTCTCTGAAAGTTGTTTAAGATGCAAGAATGTGCTAAGTACTCTGAGTTAATGAACTTTCATCATTCAGTTGTTGATGTTGATTTGAAACTGATTTTCAAGACAATTTTGTGCTTTTCACTCTTATTTTTTTCTATCTTTATTCTTTTGAAGTTATTTAATGTCAGAATCGTGCCTAGATGATATAATCAGTGAAGATCAGAGTTGATAGTGCTTGATCTTTAGAAATAGCTATAACTGAATATTAAGAATACAGAAGAAGATTGATACAAAAGCTTCTATTTATGTAATGTTCAAAGACTGCGCTAGACTCGAAAGAAATGTGTTTGTGACATGAAAAGAATGTGATGTAGATGAACAAGATGTTGATGAAAGAAAAGAATGTTGATGAAAGAAAAGAGTGTTGAGTCATATCTGAGTTATATCTGAGTCAAACCTGACTAGCTCGCTGATTAGTTCTAATCATTACGCAGAAAACTCGCTAGCGTTCACTGCGAATTGATTAGAGCTTCAGCCTTGTTCAGTCTTGATACGCTCGTAACATTACTCTTCTCTTCGAAAATTCATGTTTGCATGAATGTAGTTCATTTGCTCGCTTTTGTTGATAGTTATTTCGATATTTAGCGCGATTTGTTTGAATATAGCTTATGAAATTCGTTCAAAACTTTCTCTGAGTCATCGAATTTCCCTTTATCGACATAGTATCATTCGTCGTTTCTATCTAGATTTGTTCATTTGACTTTGTACTGTATTCGATCTCGATAGCATCTGAAGTTCAATATATCGTCTATCTCTCAGTGTTCATCATCTTTGATAGTGATGAGTCTGAGTGATTCTGAATGCTGTTCTGATAGAGAGTCTTCTGAATACGATCGCAGTAGCTTCGAGCTGAACATCGAATGCAAATGCTTTATGCTGACTGATAGATGAAGATGATAGAAGATACTCACTTTGACAGTGATTTGATAGAAGTCTAGCTGTTTGTCTTTCAAATCTTTGCAGAGTCTCGTTGTCTTGACGTTTCTGAAAGATAGTCAAACTCAGTTATCTACTTCATAGATCATGTTTCGTTTATGTTTATTGATTTGAACTTCGATGATCAGCTTCATCTTTTTCAATTGTTGATAATCGAAGTTCAGTAGCTCTTTCATTTGAATGACAATATCATCTGCTTTTCTAGCTTCAAGTTGTTCATGAGTTGTTTTGTAGTCAGTTGTATTTGAATCGAAACTCATTCGAAGATGAAATTCTTTATTGAAGTAGAAGAGAATCATTGAAGTGATCGAGAAGATATTGAAATTGTCACTGAATTTCATCATAAATATTGATTTGTCTCAGTCGTTCTGCATGTAATTGCAGTAGATTCTAAGTTCTCGTTCAACGTCTTGATTGACTCGTTTCAATTGATCGTCGATCTCGAAATGATAGACTGTGAATAGACTAGCTGTGATTCTCAGTCGCTTGCAAAGACTTTTTCACATAGTCAATATGAATTGAGAGTCTCTGTTCGAAACAATAGAACTGAGTAGATCATGCAGTCGATAAACGTTTCATAGCATGATTCAAATCGTTTCTTCAACTGAGATGTCATCGTCTCTTCAATGACAGAAAACATAGTGACGTTCTTTGATGAGATGACATATGATTGTGCAAATGACGTTATAGTCTTCTGACAGAGATAGTTCAGTGATGAAGTTCATAGCTATATCTTTTCAGCGTTTCTGTGAAATTGAAAGAGAATGATGAAGTTCATTGATGCTATCTCTAGAGACTTTGCTTCGCTGACAAGCATGACAGTTTCAAATGTATCGTCGAATAGTAGCTCGATGATTTGATCAATAGTAGAAACGCTGAACTAGATCAATGATTCATTTATTGTCGAAATAAGAGATTGAAGATTGATCATGCACTTCTTGTAGTAATTTCGTGTGCATGTTCTCAGAAACTCACAGTAGATCTTTTCTAAATAGAACGTCGTCAATGATTTTGCAGTTCTTCAGTTTAGTGATATGAAATTTGAGCTTGTTTTCGTTTATAGCTTGTCTATATTCGCTGCAGAGCTCATCTGTTTGATTGATCATTCATACTCATTGATAGAGATTTGCTTTCGATTCAATAAATAGAACATTGACTCTATCGAAGATCAGAATAGTCTGAAAACGATCTTTAAGACGCTGAGCTGATTCAGAGACGTTCGCTAGAGACATTCTCGTTAGAGCATCGACTTTAGTGTTTATTTTGCCTGATCTAAAGATGATCTGAAAGTTGAACTTCGATAAAATGTTCAGATAGTTGACTTGTCGTTGACTAAACTGTTTGTTTTTCATGAAAATCTTTAAAGTCTGATGATTGATGAACATCTGAATGAGTAGTTCAGTGCATTTCAGCTCAAATCATCAGTGTTCAAAGCATTGAATAATGACTAGCAATTTCTTGTCATAGATGTGATAATTGATTTCAGCGAGAATCATGCTTTTACTGTAGAAGATCATCGAATGAAGAACTTTCTCGTCATTGTACTGAGATAGTATTTCACCTTTTACATAGTTCAAAGTATCAATCTTCAAAATAGCTTGTCGTTTGAGATCGAAGTGACGAAGTACTGAGATTGAGCTGACTTGTTTCTTTAGATTGTCAAAGACTTGAACACAGATCTCGTTTCAAACAAAAGACGTGTTCTTTCTAGTCAGCTGAGTGAACAATTTGACTAGCTTCGAAAAGTTCTTAATGAAACGATGATAGAAGTTAACAAATTTCACGAAGTCTTGAATTTCTTTTAGATTGATCGAAGTGATTCAGCTGACTATGACTGTCACTTTGCTGAGATTCATACGAAGATCTAGTTCTGATACAATGACTTCTAGAAAGACAGTCTCTTCTACATCGAATTCGCACTTTCGAATATTCATCTGCAGTTCAGCTTCGCGTAGTCGACTCAATACTAGTTTGATGTGATCTCTATGCTTCTTTCTCGTTTTGCTATAGATGAGAATGTCATCTAGATAGACTTGACAAAAGTCGTTCAGAAAGTCTCATAGAACATCATTCATATATTGCTGAAAGAAGATCAATTCGTTAGTCAGTCTGAATGATAGCATCTTGTATTTATATGCTTCTAAAGCAGTGATAAAAGTGATGTAATTCTCGCTATCGAAATGCATTTGAAGTTTGTTGAACGCTGATATGATGTTTAATCTAGTCAAATGCTTGCAATTCACTATTTTATTAATGATCTCGTCTATCAATGATAGAGAATATCTATTTCTTTTGAAAATGACATTTAGCTTTTAATAGTTCACGCAGAATCGAAGATCTTCATTTGCTTTGAGAGCGAATAGAACGAGAAAGAAATAGAAGGTCTGACTAGAAGTGATGAATCTCTTCGACAGATTCTCGTTTAAGTACTTCTTTACTTTCAGAAGTTTGACAGAGAACATTTGATAAACTCGACAGCGAGAAAGCGTTGAATTACTGATGAGTTTAATTTTATGATCATAGAAGCGATGAAAGAATAGTTTATTCGATTGAGCTAGATCAAAAACATTTAGAAACTCATGATATTTTGATGACAGCTTCGCTTTAATATCTTTCAAATTCTGAGTCATTTCATTGATTGAAGAGACGTTTAGAACGTTTAAATTGCACTGAGTATTGTATGCGATTTTTCTATTGATGTTCATCATGAATAGAGCAAAGACTTCGATCTTGTTCTTCTTTGAACAATTCAACAGTATTTTGAACGAAGCTGCATTTATGCTTCAAATCGAGAATGACTCTTCTCAAACGAGTTGTTTAAGCATCATAGAGATCTTAGTCTGAGCGATTGAAGAAGATGAAGTTGATCATGATCAACTTGAGTGCTTTGAATTGAGAGAAATTGAAAAAATCGAAATAGAAGTATTCAATTGATTCGAAAAAACAATGACGTCATTTTGCATATTCAATAATATTTCGTTTTTGTTCATTCAGAGCTTACTCAATATGACTTCATGATGATCGATATCAGCTATCAGCATTGATACAGTCAATTTCTTATGACTTTCGATGATGAGATTGAGTAAAATTTTATGAGTGATGATTTTCTTAAATATCTTTTCATCATAATCTTTTATTAGCTTCTTTTTTGTTAGTGATATAGATTGCATTCTCAGTTTCTTGCATACTTTATCGACTAGATTAGAATGTATAATCATGTAGATGATTGAATCACTGTTTATTAGAGAATGAAGACTGAAAGATTGATTCTGAGAGATGAGATGAGCATCAATTAGAAACGACTTTTCAAAGTAATTTTCTTTCGATAGAATTTCGTCTAGTTTGCACAAAGATATAATCTCTATTTCTTTGATGATTTTTGAAGAGATGACTAGTTTTTTGAATCGAAATTTGAATCGAAATCGAAGCAATCATATTCATTGTTCACTGCATTGATTCTAGTAGATTGATTGAGACACTCTTTAGAGCTATGATCTGATTTATGACATATGAAACAGCTTTCGACTAGAATATCTGATTCTTTGACGCTAGTTAAAATCGTGTCACACGACTTTAGCTGATCAGACTTCGAGTGATTGACTGATTGAGTGACAACAGTCATTCTATGAAAGATAGTTTTAGAAAGATTATTGACGCGTTTGATCTTGTTCTTGATCTCTTGAATGACTCGCTGATCATTATTCAAATAAATCAGATAGAAACGAATTTCTTTTAGAAAATCAGATTGAACTAGTTGATCTATTCAAACGAATCGAAGATGAGAATGTATTTTATCTTTCAGATCAACGATCAGTTGCTTCTCGTGATAGTCTAGATAGAAAGATAAACGTTGAAACTGAGTATAGAATTCACTAAATTTCTTGAATTCTTGAATCAAGTTGTAGTATTTTCTACGAAAGTTGACTTTCTTATTCGAATCATTGAACAACTAAGTTAGCTCTTTCAAAAGATCATCGACAATTCTATAAAGATTGACACAGTCACGTTCGCGTCTAGCTTAAATGATCTCAGCTGCATCATTGAATAATCTAGAATGTATATAGCTCAATTTGACTCATTCATTAGAAAAGAGATTGACGTTGATCTCTAGTTGATTCTGAATTTTTCCGTATCAGTTCTCTCAAGTAGAGTTCTTTTCATCAGTAAACAGCGAAGAATCAGATATTTTTTGAGATCTAGAACGCTCAAAGTAGATGAAATCAAAAGAAGTGATTTCATTAGCTTGAAGTCTAGTCTTCAACTCTTTGATTTCGTCTTCTTGTTGTTTATTTAACTCGTAGAGTTGATCTGTTTCTTCATCAAGAACTAGACTTCGAGTCTTTCAAATTTCGTGAAACATGAAGAGTATTATCATTTCAGTGAATGATTCATCATTTTCATGAATGAATGATGCAGCACTTGATGATTTCGTTCGTGATTTCGATGAATCAGCATCAGAGATTTGAGAGAAACGATTTCGAAATTCTTTGAAATGCTCTTTAATAAACGAATGACTAAACATAATGAGATTTGTTTTGAAAAAAAGTTGAACGAATGATGATGCTTGATGATTTGAAGAAGAAAGACGTATGAGATGAGATTCAATCTTCAACAAAGAAGATGAGATTTGTTTATTAATTGATTTGATTAATTCTCTAGCAAACAACGAAGATTCTTTATCATTGAATCTATCAATCGATTTGATTCTTGAGCAATTCACGAAGATTCTTTATCATGATTCTCGTAATTGAGTGAACTTTACGTACTTAATGAGCGATAAGTAGTTTAGCAATTCAAACAGTTTTGTCGTTGATTTTATTCAACTCTTTAATGTTGTTCTATCTTTCAATTATCATTGATCATCAAATAAACGAATTTCTTTAAACTCGTTCTGTCTAAACGAGTATGTTGAATGAGTAATGAGATCAGTATCATGTGATTAATGAATTCTTAATATAATGTCAGAATCGTGTCTAAATGATACAATCAATGAAGATCAGAGTTGATAGTGCTTGATCTTTAGAAATAACTATAACTGAATATTAAGAATACAGAAGAAGATTGATACAAAAGCTTCTATTTATGTAATGTTCAAAGACTGCGCTAAACTTGAAAGAAATGTGTTTGTGACATGAAAAGAATGTGATGTAGATGAATAAGATGTTGATGAAAGAAAAGAGTATTAAGAAAGAAAAAAGAGATTGAGTCATATTTGAGTCATATCTGAGTCAAACCTGATGTGAATTGATTAAAGCTTCAATCTTGTTCAGTCTTATCAGTCTTGATACGCTCGTAACACTGTATTCAGAAAGCGATTGATAGTAATGTCAAAGTTATGCAATTATTAAATGAGTAAATGCAACATGTTTTGATTGAACTACATAACTGATTTGCTCACTGACAATAAATGAATCATCATGATTCGTGATGCTCTTATGAAAGCACTTGCTATCACATTCTTATGAATTGCAACAGTGAAAGTGATAAACAGATTTGCTCAAAAGCATTATGACTTGCAGTTTGATACTGATTTTGTTAACAGACGTCATGATGCTAGAAAACAATCAGTTATGCTTTCTAAGCAAAGAAAATCTCGATTCAATATAAATGATTAACTATCTTGACAGATTTTGATTGAATTACAAAGATACATATTGTATTTTCACTATGAATTGATTTATTCATCTCGAAGAACGTTTTCAGTATAGTCATGAAAGTTAACAAATGATTATCGCAGAAAGACTCAACATGAAGAATATGCAGATTGATGAAGATGTGACTGAGATGTTTACAATGCAGCTTGTTTGCTCATGTCTCAGAGCGAAACATGATAAGCGATAAAAATGCAAACAATATTCACTGTATCATTTCTTTTATATCATTAGCTTGAATATAGTGAAGAATACAATGTAGATAAGCATAATTCAATAAAAGATGAATAACAGCTTTGTTATTTTATGAATGAAAAATAATCATCGTATCAAAATTGAGATCAACACTTCTATCATTTTAATTATATTTAATAAGAGAATACAATTCATCAACGAGATCTTACTCACTTTATTCAAGTGTGTGCTTTTTTAAGAAACTCAACTTTCAAGACATCATAACAGTTAAATCAGAATTATTCTCATCTTAGAGACTTTTTATCTTTCATCACAATCAAATAACACTCTCTATTCAAGCTGTGATCATCAAGATCAATCTTTCAACTTCAACTCACATCAATCTAGAATTTTACATTCTGCAACATTATTTCACTTTCTATCTTTCATCACAATCAGATAACAATCTCAATTCAAGCTGCGATCATCAATATTAATCTTTCAGTTTAAACTCACATCAGTATAGAATTTAACATTCTGCAATCTCATTTCATCTTATCATTGTACATTTTACAATCTCACTGCTTCTTATTGCTTCTTCACATTCAACAGCTTAATATCATCTCACATCATTACTCTACGTCTTTCAACAAACATCTCATCATGATGTTCAAAGAGAAGTTCAAAGCGACATTAATAAATAAAGATGCAGTGATTGATGTCATGTATTACACATTTTAAGCGATGAAGCTTGAGAATGACAATTTCATTACTTTCATCTCAAATGATGAGAAGATGATGCAGAAAGCAGATTTAGCTGAGCATCAGAACATCAAATCTGTCATCTTTTAAGCTAAAATTATTTTCAAAATCAATGAAGTAGTTGAATCAGCAATTGATGCATTCGATTCTTTGAATGAAAATCTTTACGTTACTTGCAAGATTGTGACGAAGATCTTGATGAACTGAACATTCAGCATTCGCTTCAACATTAAATTACATCAAGTCACATCATCATTATTTGAAAGCTGTTTTTCTGTTCACGACATCTTACATAACTGAGTCTTTCACTTACATTCAAATTCTGACATTCACGAAGTTATCATTACGAACTATTCAAACATGTCTCTGTTGCACACTTTTTATTTTGAATTCATGTTTTTCACATACAACATCAATGATTCAAAGATCAAGAATCTGCATCAAGATGAATGAATGATTCTTCTTAAATTTATCTTCAAATTGATCTTGATTCATACTCAGTCAATTCTGCTTAAGAATCATGAAGATTCATCAGTTCTTCAAAATATAGAGAACACACTCAAAAAAGTCTTCGATTTGTCAGAAGATTGCACAGTCAAGCTGAAGATCTTTATTTCAATGATTAAATGAGATACGTTTCTGAATCAGTATTGAAAATTCAACAGTAGCATCAGAATAAAGTGAGATTTTTCAACATTCAACATGTGATTCAGTCAGTTTAAAAATCACAAGCATATCATTCAAGTAAAACAAGTGACTTCAAAGAAGAATCGTTCAACTATTTATTTATCATATCGATGCACTTATCGCGATAACAAAAAGTGCTGACTTATCAAAGATTTCTTTAGACTATAGTTGATGAAGACACAGCGAGCATTGATTGTGAAGACTCAGACATTGCTTTGCGAGTTACGTGCACTCATCACATTCGCGAAAACAGACAAAAAGTATGTTGATTTGCTGTGTCTTTTCAATTGCTTCGACTATTGATTTGACTTGAAGAATCACTTTGAAGTGCAGATCAACAATAACAAGTGAATTGCTATCATTCTTGTCAAATCATTTATTTTCTTCAACATGATAGATGTGAGCGTAGCTTTTTATCATTTTCTCATCAAGACAGATTGAAGCTCAATCAAGTTGAAGTCAATGTTCAATCTTCGCGAGTATGAGCAACAGAATGATGATAAACAAGTACTTCAGTATTGTTCTTTCAACGCATCAAATGTGATTTTAGTTCGTTCAATCATGTTTAACAAGCTCGACAGAATCAAAATAATGACAATCAGAATTCTTAATTCTGCTCATATTGATGAGAAATATTATGAATACAACGATCGCTTTCGCGATATTATACTGAGTCAGAATCTTCATATTAAATTTACATCAGTTTTTTTGAAGACTTGAATCTCTTGACTACTCTTGCTGAGTGAAATATTGAGCTAAATAAGTTTCAAATGTTGATCATGCAATATTTTCAGAATCTCTCTAATGATTTTGATCTTATCAAGAAACTCTTTGAAATCGAAAAGACATTGATGAACATCATTATCACAATGCTACTCTTAAAGCTGAGCAAGAAAGGCAAAGTGCTGAGTTCGTTCAACAATACAGCTGATACATTCATTCTCAAACTGAATGAACAGTTTCAATGACTGAAAAACAAAGACATCATTCTGATGAATAAGAAGATCATTCATTTTCACTTGCAATTCACTGAACATCAGATAGTCGCTCAAGACAGCTGTGCATCTCACTCAATAAACAATGATTTTGCTCAATGATGATGAAATGTCTCTCACGAGTTATCTGATGTCTTCTATGATCAACTGACACATCAAATTATCGATCAAAGCAAGAAGACTCTACATGACATTAAAAATCATCAATACAAATTGCATCAAATCAGTCTTAACACTCTGCTTCTAAAAGTCATGAGTTTAAGCAATCATTTGATGAATAAGACGTAATCTCAGAGTCAACAGAATAAACAGAATGATAAGCAGCATGAGACACAAGATTCTTCAATTGTACAAATCAATAATGAAGAAGTTGATATGACTCATGAAGATTTCAAGAGCGACGAGAATTCATTTGATATGAATTACGAAGATCTTAATTCTCATGTCACACATTAATTCTTGAAGCGAGATCACGAATTCAAACATTGTATGCTTCAAAGAATTATCAATGTCAAGCTCAATAGAATGAACAATGAGACTGAGCATGATGCTGTTATTAAAACTTTCTGCTTGTACTTTCAAAGAATCGAGATGAAAAAACTCTTGACATGAAAGATCAAAAATTCTTTCAGCGCATCGAGATTGAGCTAAGTGTGAATATTCTTAAGCATAATGTGAGCGCTGTTGTCTGCACGCTGATCAACTTCGACACTACTATGCTAAAAAAATTCAAAGAAGATCATACTGTCATTCAAAAAGTTGCAAGAGTCAAGAATGCAAAGATCTTTATTACTATGACTCACAGCAACGATTCAATGCATATGTTCAATGATGATGAGCAACTTCAATCAACGAAAGAAGACATCAAGAACAATTACTTCGCACATTATATAAACAGAAGTCTATTCAAACATCTGATTATGCTTGAATATTCTCATATGCTTCTCACTGAACAGTATCGCGTAATTCTCATCATAGATGACATCATATTCACTGTCTAATACAAAGCTCAGATGCAATTCTCAGTTAATTCTTCACTTCGACTCAATATGACTATTGCAATCATTGTATTGAAGAGCTTTTGCGAAATAGAATGATCATTGACATTTCTCAACGTCAATGAAATCATCATAAAAGTCAATGGATCTCAGTTCAAGCAGAATGTGATTAAAGTTATTGTAGCAATCGAGCTAGTTAAGATCTACGCTGAAGTTGAAATATCTGTCAAGAACATCATCATTCTCACGAAATATACTGCACAAGTTCAGCTACTGAAGAAAAGCTTAGTCTCAGACTCAAAAGTTCAAAATGTTGAAGTGTACATGATTGATTCTTTTCAAGATGAAGAAGCTTCTGTCATCATTCTATGTATGATGAGAATCAGAAAACTTAACTTCATGTCTCAATTCAATTGTCTTCTGACTGTCTGTAATCATGCTTGCAACTCATTTGTTATGTTATGTAACTATGATGAACTTCAGCACGATTACGTTTGCAATCTACACATGATACAACATGTTCAAAATCTGTTCTTAATCAACGAAGTTTATGAGAAATACTTTAGTCAACAAGAATTCATCGATTTCATGAAAACAGAGCGTCAATTTCAAGAGCAAGAGTCACAATAAAACAAGAACGAAGCTTGATATGCAAGTGAAAATCAAGCAACAAATCTCTCAGAAGAGCAAGAGCATCATCAGAATGTGAACGAAGCTTCTGCAGCAAACTTTGCAGAAGAGCAAGAGCATTATCATAATGTGAGCAAAGATCAAGCAATAAACTCTTCAGACGAGCAAAAGCATCATCAGAACATGAGTAAAGATCAAGTAACAAATCTTTCAGAAGAGCAAGAGCATCATCAGAATGTAAGTGAAGATCAAGCAACAAACTCTTCAGAAGAGCAAAAGCATCATCAAAATGTGAATGAAGATTAAGTAATAAATCTCTCAGAAGAGCAAAAGCATCATCAGAATGTAAATGAAGATTAAGTAATAAATCTCTCAGAAGAGCAAAAGCATCATCAGAATGTAAATGAAGCTTCTGCAGCAAATTTCACAGAAGAGCAAGAGCATCATTGAGATGCAAGCGAAAATCAAGCAACAAACTTTTCAGAAGAGCAAGCATTGCAAGAAACTAAATTTGATCAAGAGATAATATTCATCAACTGATAAACATGTTTCACAGAAGATGACATTCTTTTTCGAAGTTTAAATTCTTTGTCTGCTGCTAGTTCAAGTCTGTCAAAGAGATTGAGACATTGATCACTGTGTAATACACACTGAAATACAAACATAATAACTTGCAGATACAATACACTTTAATCAACAATAGACTAGCTTATTCTTTAAGCTGTTATATGCATCATGTGAGCGCAGATCTTCAACGTAAGCTAAAGTAAATTCATTATGTTTCAACTTCTACAATATCACATTCGTTGCATGTACTTAACACAACTTAATCTTTCATTCATCTGCTCATCATACTCAATGTAAGTCTTTCAAGTTGCTTTCATAATCACATAAAATCATGATCTAATCATGTGTCTCTTTCAATGAGCATCATCATTAAGATCGAGATATGTTCATTGAACTTAATCTCAGTTGATTGAATCTGCATATTTAACATCAGTTGAGTACGCGTTTAGTTTGTCACGTCAACTCATCTCACATAATCAGATAGCAACATTTATATTTCATCATCATCATTTATTTTATTGAACTGATTTTATTGACTCATCATAATGATTAGCTCACGTCTCAAAAAGAATATCACTATCAGATATCAGAATTCTCAACTTGATGATGAGTGTTTGACTTTTAAAAACATGACAAAGATTCTTAGAATCTTAAACATTGATAAATATCAGTTGAAGAATTTAACAAATCAAGCTGAGCAATGACTTGAAAAGCATGCATCTTCACTCAAGCACATCAAATCTCACAAAAAGTTAACTATCATTGAGAAGAAATTAACATCATTTCTGTACAACATTAACTTACTTATGTTCAATAACTTTAAAGCAAATTATATTATCAGCAGTTTGATCACTATAGTTCAACGATTGCTTTTCAACAAGAGACGCTTTAAACAGAGACATGTTGAAAAGATAAACAGATTTTTTACTCATATACAAACTAGTTTTACATCATTTTCAGATGATTAATCATTCATCATCACATGTAAGATTGTAAAGATTCAATAAACATCATCTGCATCTAAGTTTTTGCAGTCATAAGAAGTCATGTCATTCATCAGAACATTTGAAGACGTTGAACTTCATGCAATGATGAGTTCACACTTGAATCTAATCACTTCGAAAAAGACTTCAAAAATGAGCTTGACTTTGATTGAAAATGTACTTAATCATGATTTACATGATGACAAAGATCAATTTTATAATGTTTCGTTTCAGATGTAAATTGATATTCTCAAAAATGACATGAGCTACACTGAGATAAACACTATCATATACATCATAGATGACGAAGTCTCAAAAATAAATTCCGACAGAACTTTTTGAGCTGTTTTACGCGATGTCTTGAATTGATTTAATCATGCTGCTCGCTTTAATGTGACTCGCGCTACATCATATTCTGATAGATCAGAAACACATGTATGTAAACAGTGAACTAATGATTAGTGCAGAATTTACAGACAATGCTTCATCAATCTCAGCTTCTCATCAAGAGCACATGAGATTCATTAATGTTAACGAAAGCGAAAAGATTAACAAAGTGACAGTTCAAAGAAATGAGATCAACACTTTATCAATCGATCATGAAATGACAATTGATAATTCAATAAATCATGTATATCAATAAAGATTGACAAGAACTTTAGATTTCATAAAGCAGAATTGAATAGACTCTACTCATATTCAGAAGCAGTCAGCAATCGTTGACATGAAAGAGAGCGTTGCAAATGACACAATTGTTCTGTTTACAACGAAGAATGATGTTAACTTGACTGACAATGCAGCGTCTACTCATGTTCAGAAGCAGTCAGCAGTCATTAACATGAAAGAGAGCGATGCGAATGACATAACTGTTCTGAGTACAACGAAGAATAACGTTGACACAGCAGACAATGCAGCGTCTACTCATGTTCAGAAGCAGTCAACAATTATTAACATGAAAAAGAGTGATGCAAATGATACAGCTGTTCTGAGTACAACGAAGAATAATGTTGATTCAGCAAACAATGCAGCGTTTACTCATGTTCAGAAGCAGTCAGCAGTCATTAACATGAAAGAGAGCGATGCAAATAACACAGCTGTTCTGAGTATAATGAAGAATAACATTGACTCAGCAGACAATGCAGCGAGATCTGATAAATTTGTAAAAAGTGTACATTCACAGCGAACTGACAAGAGTGAAGATCTCATGAACAAGATTCACACGCTCTTATATTTTTCTTGAAAGTGATCAAGATTCAATCATTCAAAGAAAGATACAACGAGCATCACATTAGCTGATTAAACATTGCATTATAGTAAGTCATTAAAGTATGTGTATGAACGACAGATTAACGACAAGTGATCTTTACAAAGAATGATGAAAGTTCTGAATCATTGCATTCAAAGCAATGAAAGTTGAATGACAAGATGCAGACTCAAGAAAATGATATATTGACATCAACTTCAGATAAATCTCACATTTCAGCTTCAACTTTTGATAACTCAATAACAGAATCAAGTTTTAAATTGAAGGATGATAGTTCTTCATTGAATGAAAACAATATCATCAACTCACATCAAGATTCAACAAGTTGAATCAAACAATATGAAGCAACTGTACAATCTTCATCTCAGCAGATAAAATTTTAACAGAACATGATGATCTTCAACACTTCATTTAAAGAAGATATCACAAGAAAGTTAGAACATGTGTGATTACATGTGAATCTCAATAATGTTAAAGATAGTGAAAAGACTTTGAAGAAGCATTACACAAGATGATTGAAATATCGAAGTTAATCTTGTTTCTTGATTAACAAGATTAAACAAACTCATGATGAAGATATTATTGACTGTTACAAAGCATCTTCATGAAGAAGACAAATGATGAAATTACGCTTGACTGTTTCTGCATGACTTTAATTATGTTGAATCTCAGTCACGCATACATTTGCAGAAAATGATCACATCACTCTTTTTATATCAGACTTTTGAGATTTTTATGATGTTTGAAATGAAAATGTTCATGAAAAGAGAATACAATGTCGATGATATGAATCTTGAAAAAATAAACATGAATGTCAGCAAAATTAAGAATGAAGCATGCTAATTTATTGATAAAACAATAAAGATGCTTGAATTGATTTGTTTGAATCGTTTATTGCACATAACACATGATGAGATCAACGATGCTCATCACGAGAAGAAGTTCAATGAACATTTGAAAGAAGACACTCTCAATACTTCTCAGTCTAAAGATGCAAAGTGCTCTTCTGATAATAGATTGAGAATTAAGTGTTCATGTGTGAATGCAAACTCATTTGCACATCTCATATCGTTGAAATTTATTAATCTAGTTATCATTTCGTCAGTTTTGATCATTAACTGACTAAAGAAGATTTGAATTCATCTTAATAAGAACAATGATTTATTATATTGACAAATTCATCATGCATATTGTGATGTTAAGATAAACATGCTGATCATCAAACTGAGACAAACAAATATATATTTTCTATCAGAAGAAGAGTAAGTTAATTTTAGTTTCATATGTATGATCATAATAAACATGTACAAGACTCGCGTTGCAAAATTGATGAGAAGTTTACATCATTTTCAAAAAGTAAGTTCTAAAGCAAGACAATCACAGTCAATATGAAAGCTCTGAAATATGAGATGAGATTGATTGATTGTGAATGAGATGCATAAAGAAATGATTCAGATGTTCAAAATCATCAATTTATTTAAGATCATGAATAAAAAATCTTGTAAGTGATTTGTTACAAATACACTCTTTGAATGATCTTTCTTTCAAATGATGACATGAGTGAACATGCTGATGATAGACTCGATAGTGAATCAACATGAATGAGTATGAAAAGAAAAAGAAGCTCATCGAGTCAATTTGAAATACTGTACATATCAAAATTTGAAAGACATGAACAAGATACATATGAAAATCATTGAGATTCAAGAGATAAATTCTCAAATCATTCAGAAGTACATCAAACAGCTAAAGATTGTGTGTGACACACTATGATTACAATATGATGTTAATCAATTGATGTTTTTCAACTTTCTTCTTACAAATGTGAAATTAAATAAGCATTAAGATATTGATTGCAATCTTTCATCAAGATTCAACAAACTTGTCAATTTCTCAATGATAACAATCATTGATCAACTTTGAAAGAAGATGAATAAGAAAAAGTAAGACTGAATTGACAACCATTGCATTGAAATTAAGTCTCAACTCAACGTTAACAACTGAATGATGAAAATTCATTGACTTAAAGTACTTAGCACATTTTCGCGTCTTGAACAACTTTCAAAAACACAGTCACTTGCATTCTCTGAAGTAAAAGACTGAGATAAGAAATATGTTTACTTTGAAACAGATTGTCTCTACGACTTGAAGCAAGTCGAGTCTCTTTATGAGAAGCACATTCTCAACATTATTTTTGAAGTGAACTGTAGCAAGATCAAAGTAATCAACATACTCATCAACGATGTCTGAAACAAGAACGAGAAAACTGTATTCTGTATCATGAATTCTATGAATGCACTTATTCTTTACTGAATAAGTGACAAAGTCTTTACTTTCTGTTAATGTTGTTCTTGAAAGTTATCACATGCATAACAAGAGAAAACATGTTTAACATGATTGTTAATGTCTAATTATGTAATACTTTTGACTTGTGCTTAAAGTTTTTATGACTTTGATAACTTCAAAATTGATCAAATCTAAAATGATGAACATAGTTTGATTATTTCAAGAAAACTTGAAAAAATTGCAGAAGTATTCAAATGAAAAGTTATCACACTTTATCATTAACACTATCAAATTAATCAATGTTGATTACAATCTACATAAGATCAAGAGACTAGTTCAGATTGATTCAAAATGAATGAAGAGAAATTAAGCACAGATCAAGAAAAGAGTCAATCATCTTGAATAATATGAGAAAACTATCACTTATGACTTACACTGCGTAGATTCGAGAATCAAGATGCTGATATACAATAGACAGAATCATTGAATGTGTATAATGAAGTTGACATTGAAGCTGAAAATCTTTGAAGATGATGATGTAATCAAAGATGTCGAGAACGATGATGATGACAAAGCGAACGACATTGAAATCAATAACAAGATGAAAGATGATAATTGCGTCTAGATCACACAGTCTCATACATGTGCATCAAGAATGCACAGTGTATTACTAGTCTATCAATCTGTATTATAAATAGTTGTACTCATTCTTTCTTCTTTGACATTCATTGATATATTCATCAAAACTTATTGAGATCATGAGAAAATTTATAAAATCAACATTAAGCTTTGTGATTCTTGATGATGTTGCAGATACTGCTTCAATGATGCAACAAATCTTCAACGACATATGCAATACTGCTTGAGCATAATCACAAATTCTTATTTTCAATCTTTCAAATAAATTCGATTGAATAACTCATTAAAGAAATCATGACTATCTAATCAACATTGTGTCTGAATGTGTGCAGATTGACAAAGATTCAAAGAAGCAGACGCAATATCATTTCATAAATCAACAACAATGTTCATCAATATTGATTTCAGCTACGATCATTTTGCATCTATGAAACGCAGTAAAGTATAGAAAAATTTACTCATCAATGTAATGAAAGTGTTTGTCAAACATCAATGATTTCACAACTTGAAATCACGATGCTTTGAATGAGCAAGCAACATTCATCTCACTTCTATCACATCATTACTATCAATCATGAAAAGAAATAAATGAAAGACTACAAGTAAGAAAAGTGCGTTCTTCTCAAAAATCATGAGCATTGAAGTTCAAGTCATCTACATGAAAATTGACATTCAAAAAGTCTTTTCATACTTGTCAAATGTTCACACACTGCAGATGATGCAAACATGAACGTAATCAATGAAGATCTGAAGTACAAGAATGTAAGAATGTTTTCTCAGAAAAGAGAAAAAGTGTTGTTAATGCATGCAAAGAATGCATGATACTTTATTTATATCATTCTTTGACTCAAACATTAACTTAACTTCTAATGTTTGAAACTTGATTGTCAGCTCGCTCATTTGCAAATTTGCATCAACACAAATAACTCACGTTCTGTGATGACAACTCACTAAAAGCTCATTATCATGAATGCAGAAGTTACAATCTGCAAGATCTAAACTCATGAAAGTCATTTGCGAAGATTCTGACTTGAAAAGCGTACTAGTTACAATCATTGCAGCTGATTATCAACAAGATCAACGATGCAGTTGCTTGATTGAATGAGACACAGATGCACTTTGCATTATCATGATTACAATAGTCGAGTTTTATGATTTTCAAGCGATTGTCATTAAGATATTAGATACAATTGAGAGTGTTAAACTCAATGACTTTCATACATCTTGAAAATTACATGTTTCATGACATCAGAACAAACATCATCAGTTTAATGAATCTGTCTCGCAGTTTAATTAATCTGTCTTGCAGTTCAATAAATCATACATCAGTCAAACTCATGAAAACGACAGATTAATTCTCAAATCTCATCTTATTTGAAGCTATGACTTGAACTCAATCATCAAAGTTGCACATCAAAAGATGAAATGCTTTCTTTGTTTATTATTATATATATAGTTAGAATTATGACTATATACAGCTCATCGAAATATACAAGACATTATCACTTGTATTTGAGTAACTGTCTTACTTTGCTCGTCATCAACAGAGAGTCTTATCAATTAATCTTGCGCTTCGTCATTAATCATGCATCAAGTTCACTAATGTGATGAATTGACTCAATGAAATCATTCTGATTGCATCTTTCAATATCTTCATGATTGTGCATGTCTAAATCTTGCGAGAATGTTTTCTTCATATTTCTTGTATGAAATGAGATATGCAAGTCAGAATTATCACATTCTAACAAAGCTGCAAAGTATCTGTCTGCAAAAGAGATCATTTTCTGCAAAATCTTAAAGCTACTTTTGTTGTAAATTGTAGAAAGTCTGAGTATTCTTGTTTCTTTGAAGATAACAGATAAATACTTGATACAATTGAAGATCTTGAATGTTTATGTCATGCTGATCAACAAACTTTGACATCACGCTCAACATCATCAACTCATAAACATGAGAAAAACTTTCTATCATTGAATACATTACGTTTGTTCAAGAACTTGCAAATCACAATATCAAATTCTTAACAGCGATTACGTTGAATGAAAAGAGAAAATTTGCAAAACAATGACATTATATGATCACAAGAGCGAGATCTTTCTATCTGCTTTTCATATAAAACACACGACTTGTTTTCTTCATTGCAAAATGCAATACTCACAATCTCTTTATATATACTGAGTGTCTCTTGATCTTCGATCTTACAAGTCAACAAAGATTCTCAATTTTGAAGATTACATTCAATGTGTCTTTGCGATTCAAGTACGATGATCGTTTAATCAATTAAGTCAGTCTTTGACATTCTATCAATATGCTCAAAAAGTAGCAGCGTATCTGCTTTGAAATCAGTCAAGCACACGCAGTTGATCTAACTCAAGATTGAAGATCATGAAATGTCAGTTCACAAAATCTTTCTAGCAGCTGTGTCAGACTACTGCAAAGCTCAGTTCTCAGATGAGTGAAATCATTTACTTGCACATCAAGCAAAAACATGAGTCAAACAGACAACATTCACGACACGTTCGCAAATGATTGATTTCGCTTACATCAATATAGTCAACTGATCTCAGATTCATAATTTTGAAAATAATGATGAAATCATGAAACAGTTAAATGAGTTATTGAATCTGCTGCAAACAACAAATATGTGATTACTCAAGATCTTGCACACTATGACTGAGAACAAGATCATCAAAAATGTGACAACTTAAATCAAATCAGATAATGTGAAATCAATTTGAAATATTACAAAGAATGCTAACGCGTCAAGTTTAATCAGTCATTGCAATGCATTCATAATGAATAATTGAAGCTTTGTGAAGACTGCAAGAAGTCAAAAGTAGCGATGAGAATGATGAAATCAATCGAAGAAAAGTTTGAGCTGTTGTTAATATAATGTCGAAGAATGAGAGAATGAATCATCATTGAAAATCTAGAGTGAATACAACGATGACATTTCTTGTAGCGACGCTTTATACTATAATTTGTCTATAAATAAGTCTATGTAAATATATATAATATACATAGATAAAAGAATCAACATATGCAACATAAGCGACGAAAGTGAGATTCATTTCAGCGCATATGAACAAACGTAAATTATATCGAGATGCAGTTCAAAGCATATGAATGAACGCAGATTTTATCGACAAAAGCAGAACTCAGTCAGATGAGCTCAGCTTAAATTTCGATTTTATTCAGCTTTAAGCGACAAATGTTTCTTTCGCTAAATTCTAAAATTTAGTTCACTTTACAAACTGCGAATGTATCACGTCGAATCTTCATGTTTAAATAGTGCGAAGTTGAGTCTAGATCTGTCATTTTGAATGTACTCTTGAGCTCAGTCTTGATCTTGTCTATACGACTCATATCAGCTTCAATAATGAGCAGATTATCAACGTATATTGCAATGAACATCTTCTTGTCTTCTGAAACAAACAGACTTTTGTCTGACTTAATTTCGTGAAAGTTTAGCTTGTTTAGAAAGCTTCATATCATGACTGATCAAACTCTAGAAGCTTGTTTTAAATCATATAATGCTTTTCTGAGTCTGCAGATCAATTTGAAATCAATGACAAAATCATGTGATTGCTTCACATAGATCAGCTTATTCAGAAATTCATATAGAAAGACGATGATGACGTTCATCTGTTCAATATGCAAGTCATGAGTTGCTGCTATATCAAACATCATTCTGAAGATAGCTGACTTCACTACTTTTGACCAGATTTTGTTGTAGTCAATCTCATATTGCTGTTTATATTCATGAACTACTCAGTGAGCTTTGTACTTCAGAATGTTCTCATCAAGCTCATACTTAATCTTGAATACTCAGCGATTGATCAGTGATTTGCTTCTGTCATTTGATGAAGTTATCAGTTCTCAGATTTCATTTTCAATTAAGAAGTTCACTTCAATCTTCATGACTTTCATTCAAAGCGATCAGTCTAACAATGCTTTAGCTTTCTTGTACATTTTCAACTCATCATGTGCTAGTTCTAGATTTAATGTCTCATCAGAGATCAAGATGTGTAGAACTTTCATAATGTGAACGTGTGATTTTGCTACTTTTTCAGATTTAAATGTGAGAATTAAAACTTCTGACTTGATAAATATGACGCTAATCTTATTTGCACTAAAGTCTTCGTTTAATTTCTTGTAATCAGATTGAACATTGAATTTTGAACTTCTGATTACTTGTGTGCTTGCTGAAACAACATTTTTTGCTTTTGACTTTGATTGAGCTTTTATCTTCTTCTGTTTCTTCTGTTGTTGTTTCTGAGCTGATTCATTCTTCGTAACTTTGCTGACTGACTTATCAGTCGAAGATCGCATGATTTTCTGCGATATGACATGTTCTGAAGACTTGAAGATATGAAGAAGAAGATTGAATTTCTCATTATTCTTCTCTTCTTCTATATTCTTCAATGTCTCAGCTTCTACTAAAGTCGCTGCATCGTTGAAAATGAGAGTAGAATATTGCGATTTTTCGAAAGAATTCTCAATAGTCAAGTCATTCACAATAATAATTGTTTCATTAAACAGACTGTCATTTTCTTCGTTTCAGATCTCGCCTAGTTCTTCATCAAAGAAACTATCGTAGATGTTCAGCTCATCAAATTTGATGTCTCAAGAAACATGAATCTTTCTATTCATTGAATTGTAGATTCATCACTGATTTACTTCTTCGTAGTTGATCATTATGTCTTGTCAGAAGTGATTATCAAGCTTGTGATGATCTATGATCTTTGAAACATGAACTCAAGCTCTGCATTCAAGCGCTTGTAAATTTGATATGTTTGATTGAAATTCATTGTCAGTTTGAAAGAGAGTGACTTCATTGATTCTCGAGCATCTATTTTTGACGTAAGTGACTGCTTTTACTAGCTTGAGTCACAGAGCTTTTGATAGCTTCTTTTCTTTCAATATTGATCGTACTGAAGTCATGAGAGTGTACATTGATCATTCAGTCTTTTCATTTTGCTGAAAGATATAGAAAGCAGAAGATTTCAGCTTAATTTCAGTCTCTTTGCATCAATTCTCTCATTTGTGACCTCTGAACTCATCTTCTTCATCTACTTGAAGTCGCTTGACTTTCATATTGATCTGCTTTTTCATTAAAGTTTTAAACTCTATGAGCTTGTGATGCGTCTCGCTCTTCAGTTTCAATGAATAGACAAAGATCAATAAAGAGAAATCATTCTTGATCAGTAAAAAATATGAATAATCATCTATTCAGACGATTGATAGTAATTCTATCAGATTCAGATGTAGTAGCTTCAAAATTTTGATGACATAAGTCATTGAAAAGCGAGAAATTTCAGCTTGTTGGCGTTCAATCATGCAAAATTCACATATTTTCTCAAACGACGATGACGTCTTTAATTTCTTTATTTTCTTAACAAGATTTCTCATTTTTAACATATTTCAATGATTCAAATGTGCAGTTCTATCATGTCAGACAGCTGAATCAAGTGACTTCTTGATGAAAATCATGACTTTCTGCTCTTCTTCTTGAATGTCATACAGCTCATAGCAGTCAATCAGCTTGTCAATATATTCGATAACATTATTGTCGATCATCAGTCTAGACTAAACATGATGAAAAAACACATCTAGCTTTCGTTTTGACAGAGCGTTCATGCTCATGTAATTATGCTTCATCTCAAGAACATGAATGACTTCTTTGAGCAGTAACTTCATCTCAATGGCAGCGAGATTGATTTCAACGCTTTCTTTATCGCAGAATATCACTATCTGATTAATGATCATCTGTACAGTCTTTGTATGCTGCTTGTACGTTGAATTAATAAATCTGAATCGATTATTGCAGATATGAGTAGTGCATTTGAAATTCAAAATTCAGTTGACAAATTTCATGTTCTTAATAAAGCTGACTTGAGCAATCATGTTTCTGATCATATCAATGATCTGTTTTCGTTCGTCTTAATTCTGTGACGTTGATGATCTTGATTTCAAACAGTTTCTTTGAACGTGCTCTGTCTTATGACATTCGTAGCACTTCATTCTGTCATGATGACATTGTCTCTTCTTGTGATTGTAAAAACAGACATTGCAATATGATTCAGTACTTGAGTCATTGTTCTTTCAGAAACTGAATCAATCAAAATCTTCTCGATCTTCTCGATCTCAATCTTTATATTCTTCTCTTTCACTGTGCATAGCAGCTAAAGTGATTATATTCTTCATTCAATTTTTCTTCTTTATCAAACTCTGAAGTAGTTCATCAAGCTCTGAAAGCATCTTTTTCTTTCTGACTGATTCATTAAGAACAATCACGTATGTATCAAATTCACTATTCATGAAATTGATGATCTTGATCATCACATACTCTTCTATAATGATTTCTTGATTCTTCATTTCTTTCAAAATGAAGCACATCTTTCTATCAAAATCTGAAACGTCAATCAAGTTTGCATAGCTCATCTTTTTCAATCGATTTAATAAGACTCACTTGAAGACTCATTTGTATGACGTATATCGCTTTCTAAACGACTCTCATGTTGTTTTTGCATCTCATTCAGATTTAAATTTCATCTGAACAGCTCTGATGCACATTGCTTCAATTTTACTCATCATCTTTTCGTTGTTGATATCTCATTTTTCTATGACTTCTTCATGTTTCTCAATTCTTACTTCTTCGTTCTTCTCAAGTATAGTCTTCTTTTGTTCTTTCATATATGAAAGTGATTGAATTCGATCGTCATTGACTAATTTCATCAAGTCAATCTGTTTAAAAGCAAACATCATTTCACATGCTCATTCTTTGTAGTTGTCACTTTTCTTCAGCTTAGAAAACATGCGTGTCTCATCTTTCTTGATCATCTTTGATGACTTGATTCAGAAGAAAGATATTGTTTTGCTGAAAGTCGATACTAACACAGTTTCTCGAGAGAAATTGACGACGACAGCAATGTTGAATTGCTTATTCAAGCTGACAATAGTCAGATCTACTGCTTGGTTGCACAGTCAACGCTTTCGATACTCATAACCTGATGAAGTGTAGATCTGATCATTGACTAAAGGTGTGTGTTTCTACAGCAGAGTCTATCTATGTTTTGTGTGCCGCAACTGACGCTAGCCTCAACCAGGCTAGCGGGCATTGCAACAACTATGTTCCTAATTAGGAACTATGTTCCTAATTGAACGACTACTCCCCTTGCTTCTACCACAGCTTCTACTGCAGCTTCTATTGCTTCAACATGAGGTGGGGTGAGATGTGCGTTTTGAGAATGAGAGGGGGTGAGGGAATGAGTAGGGATGTAGGAGGGGGTTTTAATCGATGTAGAAGTTAAAAGATGGTTGTGTTCTTTCTGCTCTTGTGTCTGCTTCTTCTTTTCTTACATTTATGATTGTGCTTTATGTGCTCTTGATAAATTTAATATGCTGTAATAAAGAACTTAATCACAATTGTGCTTGTACTCTGTTCCCTCCGACTCTTTAATCTAATTTTTTATTTCCGCCTATTGACATGGAACTTCAAGGCTTAAGTTGGCATTGATTATTGCAACTTATTTCTCTCTACCTTCGTCGTTGATTCAACTATCTACATCAAGTCAACATTTCTGCCACTTCTTGTTCATCATTCTTCTTTCGCTTTTTTCATTTCCAACGAATTTAAATATTCGGGTAAAGATGATGATAATTATCTTCATCTTGAACGTCGAGATAGTTGATAGCTTGATATAAAACATTGATCGATGGCAGGAAATACTGCAATGATATGAGTAAACAAGAGCTAGTGTCTTTCCTTATTTCATTGCTTGGAAAGGCTCCAAGCTTTCCCCTTCATCGTAGCAGGTACTCAAGTCTTCAAACAGCATCACCACTCTCCCCACTCCTCACTCCTCTCCAACAACCAAAACAACCTCCCCCTGCCGCCGTCCCATCAGCACGAAAATCCCCACAAGCTCCCCCCTCCCCTTTTAAACAGTACCCTTAACAACCACCCACCCACCCCTCCAAGACCTCAAGCACATCCTCCATCTCCGCCACGGTCCCAAAAATCCCTCCCTCAGCCATCACACTCTCCATCGCCGCCTCCCTCATCCCCGGCCCCGCCGCCTCCGTGCACCCCCGCACCAGCAAACAATCAAACCCCCGATCACTTCCCTCCCGCATCGTACTACTCACACACACATCCGTCGTCACCCCTACCATGCCATCATCAGCCCACCCACCTTCTCCCCAACCCGTCCCCCCCCCTTCTCTCTCATGAGGGAGTAAACTCACCCGCAAAAACCAAATTCCGCACCCCCCTCTCCCGGAGCAAGCTCTCAAAGTCCGTGTGCGCAAACGCGCCCTTGCCCGGCTTGTCCAGCACGACCTCGCCCGCCACCGGGTACAGCTCGGGGATGGTGTCGTGGCCGCGCTCGCCGCGGATCAGGAGGCGGCCGAGGGGGCCGGGGGAGTTGATGCCGAGGGCGGAGGGGTTGTTGCGGGAGCGGAAGAGTTCGCGGGGGGAGAGGGTGGAGAGGTTGGGGGGGTGGCCTGGCGAGAGGGGGGAAGGGGTGTTAATAGCGATGGTTTTGAAACTTTGTTGGTGAGCGGGATGGATGAGGATATCATATTGCGAGGGGGTTTGGTGCTTGGAAATGAATAAACAAGGAGTTTTGCACCTTCGCGCGTGTGAAAGACCGGAAACCGCGCTTTCCTGAACCCGGCGAGCAGTCGCTGGACCCGAGGGATGATCTCTCGCACGGGCGAAATGTCATACCCTTGCTTCTCCAGGTACCCGCCGGGCGAGCAGACTGTGTGATTGTTTCTAGTCAGAAACAGCTTTCGTCTTTTCTTTCTTGGGTTAGAGGGCGGCGGTTAAAACATCATTCGAGTAAGTGTTTTGGACGGAAATTGGTGCATACAGTCTTGTTGCATGTCGATCACCACCAGCGCGGTTGTCTGCGGGGACAGCGAGGAGTCGAAGGGGAAGGGGTAGGGGGATGCGGGAATTTGGTTGGGAGTGGAGGTGCGCATACTGCAGGTGGGTTGGGGGGCGCCGGGGAAGGGAGAAGAAAGGGTAATATAAGGAAGGAGTGAGGGAGTTGAGGGATTGAGCTGGAATGACTAGGTTGTTGTAGCTGGGTTGCTGGTTGTGGTTGAAGATGTAAATTGTGAGAAGCGAGGTTCAATTATTGATTACATTTTATAGATATATCTTATATTTCGTTAAAGTATAATTAATTTCATTGTTATTTTTTTTTATCATGAATATTATTAACAATTACATGATTCTCAGTATTAAATTATTAATAAACAATATTTACTAATTTAAAGTTATTTAACAAATCATAATCTTAAAAATGTAAATTTTTATGTGTCACTCAATTAAGACGGATGTTGAGACCTTAGACCTCTATTAAATCGAATAAGATAAGATAAGTAGTTTCTCGATTTGCATAATTTCAGGTCATGTGATAAATTGAAGAAGTTATTGATATATTAAATATATCAAGTGCACGTGAGAACAGAAGAGCAGACCCGAGAAGAAAGAACAGTCAACTACTATAATTGACTTTTCCATCGCTTCAATCGACATAACTTGATAAACTATCCCTACATGAAGTCTAGAAATTTCTTCTGGCCGGCTTCGTAGATTGGTTGCTTGATTCATGATAATCTACTTGGTTTACAATCTGTGTTCGAGTCTCTGACTTTCAAGATAGAGTGAATTCGTTCTCTTAACGTTCTGAGTTAAGAATATCAGCCCATAGATATCAGTTGTCAGCTTGAATCGCAAAGTTGAAAAGCGTACTACGAGATATGTTACTACTTGTGGCCTTCCAGCGAAAATCCCCTTTCACAGTCGCTTTGGTGCGGCGGGCTTCCTGTTACAACATCGCTCATGATTTCGTTCTGCTCGTCTGACCCCGATCGTACATACTTCCCGCCAAAGGTACTTGTAGTCGTGCCCAAACCGATGGTTGTATTCATCTCGACATGGTTCATTGCGAGTCATTGATCTTGATGTCGTGTTCAAGGAATTCCCCACGGCAGCCTTTGCCTTTCAACTCATCAGCAGATGTATGTCAGTAAGTGTAAGTACCTGTAATCTGTCTCCTCGACGGCTGCTAGTGATTCTTGCATTTACGAAGCAGCTCCTCCAGAGTCTCTTGGTCACCCAGATGACGACTGGTTTACAGGGACAACGTTGGCAGAGAATGACGGGATGCCACTCAGTGTGGTAGTCACCCTGGCTATCGTACAAGTTGTACTGACACTTACCTGAAACCCCTGGTGGGTCTACATCGTAGTTCCACCATGTATCATACTTGAAGGCGTGAAGGAATCTTTCAACATGGAATAATACGCACAAGTCGGAAGGTCCGGTTTCATTCTAGAGAACTAGAGATAATGTGAAGCATCTTCAAATGTGCATGTGGCTCAATCGACGGTCCATCGTTGCAACCAAACAGTCCTTCTCATTTATGGCCATTGACATACGAACGTTCTCGAATGTACTCGAAGCGTTCAGCTTTGGCATAGAATACTCCCTGGCATAGCTTTCTGTTAGAATCGCCAATGTGACTAAGGTACTTGGCTGTGGATTTCGATGAGGTAACCTATCAGGTGTGCTCCTGATAGCTGGAATTCGATGACGACTAGATAAGCTTACTGCGACACTTACAACCATGGTTTTCGAAAGGCATGAGATCAAATAAGGGGTTCGCAATATGATTTTTGATCATTCACTAAAGGGTAATAATCTAAGTCCGGCTTGGCCGATGACTAAGCATCGAGAGTGAATGTCACTGAGGCGATTTGATTGGTTGTCTGTATCCACCAAAACCCTCCAACTTACTCGATGTACCTAAGTATGCTGTTCGGTCAGGTGATTAATGGTCACCTGATGTAACACTTGACAAAAGCTTGGCGACTATGCTGGTACTGTATAGATTATCCAATGAGCATTCGCGAGGATGTCACCGTCAGATCTTGGTTACCGCCTGGACCACCTCTATACAGTAATCGATTGAATCGGGGAAGCAAGTGCAAAGGCTGTCAGCCGACTGGTGGAATATTCTTTGAGGCACGATTTGAGATATAAATCCGATCGCATCTATAAAATACATCTACCGCTTTTCTATTCCCATTATCATTCTTTCCATACCTTGGCCCTGAGGAAGATAAAAGTAAAGGTCGTGAGCTTGCTCTCATATAACTATTCTGGTCAATATGTTCAAAGATAGGCTCTCCAAAAAGTCCAATCCTGTCCCAGAGAACTCCTCGTCCGAGCCAGTGCCAATCCTTCCCAGCGGTGACCCTCAGCTGCCCGTCACAGATGTCGAAAAGCAAGAAGACGAAGGTCCTTC
>JAABUH010000199.1_pt1 | contig 91630 bp, 97 predicted proteins | sample 5559121 | NCBI WGS metagenome assembly JAABUH01 (sample SAMN10711871, study PRJNA513364) | rock metagenome | isolation source: Antarctica rocks | place: Antarctica: Victoria Land, Battleship Promontory nord | collected 2015-12-28
TTGCAAGCATCTGACTAGATTGAACATCATATCAACGTTCAACAAACTTTGAATGCATCTTGATAACGAGAATTACATCACTTTTATCACTGCTTTAGAAGCATATAAATACAAGATGCTATCATTCAAACTGACTAACGAATCGATCTTCTTTCAGCAATATATGAATGACGTTCTATGAAACTTTCTGAACGACTTTTGTCAAGTTTATCTAGATGACATTCTCATCTATAGCAAAATGAGAAAGAAGCATAGAGATCACGTCAAACTAGTATTGAGTCAACTACGCAAAGCTGAACTGCAGATGAATATTCGAAAGTGCGAATTCGATGTAGAAAAGACTGTCTTTCTAGAAGTCATCGTATCAGAACTAGACCTTCGTATGAATCTCAGCAAAGTGACAGTCATAGTCAGCTGAATCACTTCGATCAATCTAAAAGAAATTCAAGACTTCGTGAGATTTGTTAACTTCTATTGCCGTTTCATTAAGAACTTCTCAAAGCTAGTCAAACCGTTCACTCAGCTGACTAGAAAGAACACGTCTTTTGTTTGAAACGAGATCTGTGTTCAAGCCTTTGACAATCTAAAGAAACAAGTCAGCTCGATCTCAGTACTTTGTCACTTTGATCTCAAACGACAAGCTATTTTGAAGACTGATGCTTCAAACTATGTAAAAGGTGAAATACTATCTCAGTATGATGACGAGAGAGTTCTTCATTCGATGATCTTCTACAGTAAAAGCATGATTCTCGCTGAAATCAATTATCACATCTATGACAAGAAATTGCTAGTCATTATTCAATGCTTTGAACACTGATGATTCGAGCTGAAATGCACTGAACTACTCATTCAGATGTTCATCAATCATCAGACTTTGAAGATCTTCATGAAAAACAAACAGTTGAGTCGATGACAAGTCAACTATCTGAACATTCTATCAAAGTTCAACTTTCAGATCATCTTTAGATCAGGCAAAATGAACACTAAAGTCAATGCTCTAATCAGAATGCTTCTAGCGAACGTCTCTGAATCAACTCAGCGTCTTGAAGATTATTTTCAAACTATTCTGATTCTTGATAGAATTGATGTTCTATCTATTGAATTGAAAGCAAATCTTTATCAATGAGTATGAATGATCAATCAAACAGATGAGCTCTGCAGCGAATATAGACAAGCTATGAACGAAAACAAGCTCAAATTTCATATCACTAAACTGAAGAACTGCAAAATCATTGATGACGTTCTATTTAGAAAAGATTTACTGTGAGTTTCTGAGAACATGCACACGAAATTACTACAAGAAGTGCATGATCAATCTTCAATCTCTCATCTCGACAATAAATGAATCATCAATCTAGTTCAGCATTTCTACTATTGATCAGATCATCAAGCTACTATTCGATGATACATTCGAAACTGTCATGCTTATCAGCGAAGCAAAGCTTTTAGAAATAGCATCAATGAACTTCATCATTCTCTCTCAATTTCACAGAAACGCTGAAAAGATATAGCTATGAACTTCATCACTGAACTATCTTTGTCAGAAAGCTATAACATCATTTACACAATCATATGTTATCTCATTAAAAAACGTCACTATGTTTTCTATCATTGAAAAGACAATGACATCTCAGTTGAAGAAATAATTTGAATCATGCTATGAAACGTCTATCAACTGCATGATCTACTCAGTTCTATTGTTTCGAACAGAGACTTTCAATTCATATCAACTATGTGAAAAAGTCTTTGCAAGCGACTGAGAATCACAGCTAGTCTATTCACAGTCTATCATTCTAAAATCAATGATCAATCGAAACGAGTCAATTAAGACGTCGAACGCGAACTTAGAATCTACTGCAATTACATGCAGAATGACTAAGTCAAATGAATATCTATGATGAAATTCAGCGACAATTTCAATATCTTCTTAATCACTTTAATGATTTTCTTCTACTTCAATAAAGAATTTCACTCTCGAATGAGTTTTGATTCAGATATGACTGACTACAAAACAACTCATGAACGACTTGAAGCTAGAAAAGCAGATGATATTGTCATTTAAATGAAAGAGTTACTGAACTTCAATCATCAACAATTGAAAAAGACGAAGCTGATCATTGAAGTTCAAATCAATAAACATAGACGAAACATCATCTATGAAATAGATGACTGAGTTTGACTATCTTTCAGAAACGTCAAGACAACGAGACTCTGCAAAGATTTGAAAGACAAACAGCTAGATCTCTATCAAATCACTGTCAAAGTGAATATCTTCTATTATCTTCATCTATCAGTCAGCATGAAGCATTTGCATTCAATGTTCAGTTCGAAGCTACTGCGATCATATTCAGAAGACTCTCTATCAGAACAGCATTCAGAATCACTCAGATCAATCACTATCAAAGACGATGAACATTAAGAGATAAATGATATATTGAACTTCAGACGTTATCAAGATTGAATACAGTACAAAGTCAAATGAACAGATCTAGATAGAAACGATGAATGATACTATGTCGATAAAGAGAAATTCAATGACTCAGAGAAAGTTTTGAATGAATTTTATAAGCTATATTCAAACAAATCGCGCTAAATATCAAAATAACTATCAACAAAAGTGAGCAAATGAACTACATTCATGCAAACATGAATTTTCGAAGAAGAAGATAATGTTACAAGCATATCAAGATTGATAAGACTGAACAAGATTGAAGCTCTAATCAATTCACAGTAAACATTAACGAGTTCTCTGCGTAATGATTAGAGCTAATCAGCGAGCTAGTCAGGTTTGACTCAGATATGACTCAGATATGACTCAGATATGACTCAATTTCTTTTTTCTTTCTCAACATTCTTTTCTTTCATCAACATTTTGTTCATCTACATCACATTCTTCTCATGTCACAAACACATTTCTTTCAGATCTAGCGCAGTCTCTGAACATTACATAAATAGAAGCTTTTGTATCAATCTTCTTCTGTATTCTTAATATTCAGTTATAGCTATCTCTAAAGATCAAGCACTATCAACTCTGATCTTCATTGATTGTATCATCTAGACATGATTCTGACATCTTACAACTTTCTTTGAACGTCGCTGTGCATTCATGACTTATGATTTAAATCTCTTACTCTTACTATACAGATATACTTAAAGTTTGTCAAAAGTAATCACATAATGATAAAAATATCATCATGATTGAAAAAAGATGAAGTTGAAGAAAATGAAAAGTTGAGAAAAATTGAAAGAGTGATAAACAAATCAACAATTATTATTCATTCTTGTTTATGCTTTATCATCTCAACAACATCATTTACTTGAAAGATAAACAATGTTTATGTGCTATTTACACATCATCATTGCTATCATTTACATCAATTACACATCACATATACTATTTACAATGTCATCTATACACATTATAATCAAAGATAAATCATCATTCAATTGAAAGTTTCTCTTTTTCTTATTTTCTCACAGAGATTTGAAGATTTTTATCAAGAACTTCTAGAGTGAATCAATGAGTGCACGTCATCATTTATCAGAATAAACAAAGACATTAATTATTGAAGTCAAGAATGAACTCACTTAAAAAAGAAGACAATTGTCATGATGAATTGATTCATAAAGATTAAATCAAAGACTAAAGTCAAAAACTGAATTGAAAATCAGATCTGAGTTAACTCTGAAACTTTATGACTTTGTCAAGACATCATCTAAACTACATCATATCTTCAACTTAATATATCATGAATTATGTCATGTTTAACTTGACAATGCTTGACAAACTTTCTATAGTTGATTGATTTTCTTGAGTTATCGAGAGCTTCTTAATAATTAGCTTTATCATAATATTTACTCATTCTGTGTCTGCTTAGAATATCACATTATCATATCACTCTTATAGATTTCATTTATTCATTTAGTAAACTCAATCATCACAGTTTGACTTTGATAAAGAGTCATGATAAAGAAACATGATAGAAAGTCATGAAGAAAATCATGAAGACTATTCAATCAAGCTATTTACATTTATTTAATATCTTGTTGAGTTGAATCGAGTTTTTGAGTTGAATTATCAAGTCAAGCTTCTCAACTTAATTCAAGTGCTCAAATTCAACTTCTCAATTCAACTCAACACTTTTTCAAAAAAATTTCAATTCAATTCAACACTTTTCAAGTCAAGTACTTGACTTGAACTTAAGTACTTAACTTGACGCGATCAGTCTAGAAAAGCTTCAAAATATCATTAAGCAACAGTTGCAATTCACGACTATCACATGAAATGAAGAAGATGTGTTTCATCTGATTAAAAGCTTTAAGCTTGCTTTACAAAGTCTTCATAGTAAAACATGTATCAATGATAAATGTATTCATTCTTCAAAGCTGTTAATGCAACATCTCGTCAATGAGATTAAACAGTCAAATAACTTATATCTTTGCATTCATGATTTCAATCACTTTGACTTCTGTCTTTAAATGAAATTCTTCTTCTTCAGATGTAATAATCTTTAATATGTGCATATATAAATTAATAACTCTTTTCTTTTATATATTGATAAACTCATTGTTGAAGAAATTCAGATGTTGATTTGTGAGCATAAAATTAATCTTGCTCTTCACTGTTTAATAAATTTCATTCTACAGCACTTTTGTTATAATCATATGCAAGAAAAATATGTAGTTTGTATGAAAAACTTATTTATGAATTTAAACATATGAATTTTCATAGTGATTGAATGATAGATTGAACATGTAAACTGTCATTGTCACAGTTTGATGTAATCATTTAACTACATCAATGACGAGAAATCTGATATTTGCATTCAAGATGATCTGAATCAAGTGATGATTCAAATTTGTAATAAATTTTCTTTTATACTGATCACACTGATTTAAATGAGTCTGTTGACATGTAGTTGCATAAGTCATGATCTTATGATAGTGATGACACTGAATAGTATTAATTCTTTCAGATATAATTATCTTTTAAAAGTTATTAATGATGAGTTAATTTAAAGATTTATCATCACGTTGTAAAAACATTGCTGAAGATAAAAGATAAAAGATAGAAAGAAAGAAATCTGCAAGCAGATTAGTATTAATGATTAAACTAATCATTAAGTCAAGTTTTGAGTTGACATTTTAAATTCAACTTGATTCAAAGTTAAGTTACTTACATTTTCAACTCAACTTAAGTTGAATTACACATATTTTCAACTTGATGCAATTCAACTCAACTCAACTCATCAAGAACTTAAGCTTAATGTTAAAAGAGTTAAATATAGAAATTTTTTCAACTTTTGCATTATTTTTTTGCATTATCTTTTTGATAGAAAGTTATGAAAAGAAAACATGAAGATCATTTAACTTTGATAGAAAGTCATGAAGAAAAATCATGTAAACTGTTCAATTAAACTATTTACATTTATTTAATATCTTGTTGAGTTAAGTTAAGTTTTTAAATCAAGTTGTTGAATTAAACTTCTCAACTTGACTTAAGTTCTTGAATTCAACTTCTTAATTCAACTTGATACTTTTTTCAAAAAAATTCAATTCAACTTAACACTTTTTAAATTAAATACTTGACTTGAACTTAAGTACTTAACTCAACATGATCAGTTTATTAATGACAGCGAAATCATTAATCAACAGTAAAGTGAATCTTTCTACTATAATTCTTACTCAGCTTACGTAATTAAAAATTAATAAAATAAAGCAAAAAAGTTATTAGAAGATTTTAAACACATTTTTTGTAGAAAAAACAATTTTATTTATACTTTACTACTGATATAGTAACTTGAATCTTTCTATAGAAAATCTTTGAAACTTTGTTGACAAAAGTGACTTGTTTGACTATTTTAACTTTGATCAATAACTTTTTTTCTTTGATCAAAGTTATAGCTTAATGCTCATTGTTCAGATGAATCAGATAAATATGAATTTCATTAAAAGACTTCAACTGAATCAATTAATTACTTTAAGCTGCATGAAGTTGAAAAGCTATCTTGTCTCATAAATCAGTTATAAATTATTGTTATGAATGCATCAGAATTGAATAAGATCAAAGATTTAACTTTAATCATTATACAATTAATGCTAGTGAGTTGATTGTGTATTGATTAAAACTAGTCAAGATCTAATTGAGATTTGATTTAAATCTGACTCAGATTTGATTCAAATATGATTCAGTCTCTTTTTTCTTCTTTAACATCTTCTAATCAGCTTCTATTGTCTTCTAGATAAACACACTTCTTTGTATTATGAATAGTTAACAGATGTTTATGACAAACACATTTCTTTGTGTCACAAACATCTTTCAGATTAACATCTTTCTTATGTTTCAACATGTTTTCTTTGAAATTAGCATCGAATCTGAGTAACTACTATATAAAGCATATTTTTCTTATCTTTTATATCTTCTTTCTTCTGTATTCTTAAAGTTCTAGTTATAGCTATCTTTATAAATCAAACATTCTACTCAGCTACGCATTACATCATGACAGTGTAATTAGTTTCTAAACATGATTTCAACATTACTTTAAGAATTCATTAACCACATGATGCTGATTTTATTACTCATTCAAATTCACTCGATTGACAACAAGATGAATATAAAGAAATTTATGTATCTGATGATTAATAACATTGAAAGACAGAACAACATCAAGAAATCAATAGAATTAAGAAATTAAAATCTTGATTGCTAAAGAATCTACAGCTCATTTAGTACACAACAGTTCAAACTGATTAATAAAATCAAGAGATTAAGATCTTGATTGCTTGAGAATCATTAAAAACATTTCTCAAATCAGCAACACTCTTCTTTGAAGATTAAATAACTTGAACTACAATCTCACTACATATCGTCAAGCATCGCTCTTCGCTTGATAGTCAATCTTTTGCTATGACTCAATCATCTGTGAAAAATTTCTCTAAAAGTTATTAAAGCTTCTATTCTTCTGTCACTGCAGATTTAATCATTTATTCTGAGCTATCATCTTGCATCTTGAAGTATCTTAGAATCGACTTTGTACGAAAATGTCATCAATCTTTATCTCATTCTCAGACTTTCAATGAATCTCTGAAAGCTTCTATTCTCTGAAATATAAAAAATGTAAAGCAGTTACAACATTGAATCAAACAAGACTCAAAAGTGTTTCTAGAAGATTTAAACAGTCTTCAAACTCAACGAGATTTAGATGTGAAAGCTTGTAAGCTATTTAACAAGATATCAAGCAAACAAATATAAAAGACTTATTTTGAGAAAATAAATCAAGTCAAAGAATGATCTGATCAATTGAATCAAACACTTTGAAACAAATTGATTGAAGCACAACATCAACTGCAATCAATTAAAAAAATTACTTCTTTCTCTTTTATTTTATTCAGTTCATTCAAGTGATTTCAAAAGCTTTTGAATTCATATCTGTTTACTGATGAAAAAGAATTTATCTGAGATGATTGATAGAAAAAGATTCATGACAAGCTAGAAATCAACGTTGATCATTTCAACAACAATAAAGTTATTCTAGTTTACATTCATTCTTGAATCAGTGAAGACATAGTCAAAGTCACTTTAATCAGACATCAGCGAGATTTATTGAATCTTTATTCAATGATCAATGATCTACTAGATGAACTTGCTCAGCTATACAATGATCTCAATAAAGAGACAAACTTTCAAAGAAAGTATGTTAATCTCTCTCAAGAAAAGAGCAAATTCAGCAACTTCTATTCAATGTTTCAACGTCTGTTTTTCTATTTAAAGTATCATGAAAAGCAATTGATCATCGATTTATGAGACAAGATAGTTTATCATCTTCATGCAGCTTAAAATAGTCAGTTGATTCAATCAGAATCTCTCAATGAAATTCGTAGTTATTTGATTCATTTGAACAATGAGTATCAAGTCATGAATGATATCAAAGAAAAGAAATTCATGATCAAGATTAGAAAGCAAGTCATCTTTGCTGAGAAATGAGATTCATTGAACTCATATAAAAAGATCAAAGTTATTTTATCAGTTGACTCATCAAAATCGCGTGATGCAACTTTGACTAACGTCAAAGAGACAGATATACAAACTGAAAGCTGTTTCATTTGTCATAAGTCAGATCATTTCTTTAGAGAATGCTCTGATCAAACTTCAAGAATTAATGCATTAAAAGATGACAAGTTTGATTGATTTACATTGAACTCTGAATCAGATTCTGATTCAAAAAACTAATTATCTCTTTCAAAATTATTAAAGAAATAAAGATTATATTTTTGTGCAGTCAAATCGAAGTTTTATTGAAAGAAAATTATTTTGAAAAGTTATTTCTGATCAATGCTTCTCTTATCTCTCAGAGCAATTCTTTCAGTCTTCGCTCTTTGATAAACAGTGATTTCGTCGTCTACATGCTGATACATGACAAGCTAGTTAATAAAGTATGTCAGAAACTTGAAATACAATTTATATCACTAGCAAAAGAGAAGTTAATACGAGAATATGATGAAAAGCTAGCTAGAAAGATTATTACTCATAAGATTTTATTCAATCTTATGATTGAAAGTCATAAGAAATTGACTATGTTAATGCTGATAGCTGATATTAAGCATCATGAAGCTATATTGAGCAAATTCTGAATGAAGGAAAATGAAATATTATTGAACATAAGACATGATACTATCGTATTTTTCGATCAATTAAATATTTCGATTTCGATTTTTTCAATCTCGTCAAATACAAAGCACTCAAGTTGATCATGATCAACTTTCATCTCTTCAGCAGCTCACAGCAAGATCTTTAAGATGCTCAAGCACTCAGTTTCATTTATTCAGAAAGAATCTTTCTTGATTTAAAACATAAACGTTGTTTCTTTTCAAGTTCTGATAAATAGAAAAAAGAAGAATCATATAAAGATATTTGCTATGTTCATTGAAGACATTGATAGAAAAATTGTCTACAATACTTAATGCAAACTAGATGTCATAAACGTCTCATTTACTGATGAAATGACTCAGAATCTAGAATATATTAAAGCTAAACTATCATCAAAATATCAGAATTTTCTAGACGTTTTTGATCGAGCTCAAGCAGACAAGCTATTGTCTCATTATTCATATGATCATAAGATAAAGCTTATTAGTGACGTAATATCATCTCATTGTCGAGCATATTAAATGTCTTTCTACAAGCTTCAGAAAGTAAAGAAATATCTGAACGAGAATTTTTTCAAAGAATTTATAACTTCTAGCAAAGCTTCATATTTCTCACTCGTTCTGTTTATCTTAAAGACAAATGAAGATCTACGATTCTGCGTTGACTATTGAAAACTCAATGTTATTATCAAAAGAAATCACTATTCTTTATTGCTCATAAATGAGATGATCAGTAAAATAATTCATTGCAAACATCTGACTCAACTGAATATCATTTTGACATTCAACAAACTACAAATGCATTCTGATAGTGAGAACTACACTATCTTTATTATCGCTTTAAAAGCATACAAATCAAAGATTCTATTTTTTGAACTTATCAATGATTCAATCTCGTTTCAGCAGTATATGAATGATGTTTTATGAAACTTTCTAAATGACTTTTGTTAAGTTTATCTAGACGACATTCTGATCTACAGCAAAATTCAACAAGAACATAAACAACATGTCAAAATAATTTTAAATCGCTTACAAGAAGCTGATTTACAAATGAATATTCAAAAGTGTGAATTCAATGTAGAAGAAACAATCTTCTTAAAAGTCATAGTGTCAGAACAAGATTTTTGCATGAACTTTATCAAAGTGAAAGTTATAGTCAACTGAACTATGTTGATCAATCTGAAAGAAGTTCAGAGCTTTGTAAGATTTGTTAACTTCTATCATCATTTCATTAAAGACTTCTTGAAGTTAGTCAAATCATTCACTCAGTTGACTAGAAAAAACACTTTTTTTGTTTAAAATGAAGTTTGTATTCAAGCTTTTGATGATTTAAAGAAACAGATCAACTCAACTTTAATGCTACGACATTTCAATTCAAAATGACAGACTATTCTGAAAATCAATGTCTTTAACTACGTCAAAGATGAAATACTATCACAGTATGATGATGAAAATGTTCTTTACTCGATAGTCTTTTATAGCAAGAGCATGATTCTCGTTGAATGCAACTATCACATTTATGACAAGAAACTGCTAGTTATTATTCATTACTTTGAACATTGAAGACTTGAGCTAGAATGCACAGAGCTGCTCATTCAGATGTTCATTGATTATCAAACTTTGAAAATCTTCATGAAAAACAAACAGTTAACTTGACGTCAAGTCAATTATCTAAACATTCTATTTGAGTTTAACTTTCAGATCATTTTTCAATCAGACAAAATAAATATTAAAGTCAATGCTTTAATCAGAATGTCTCTGACTTACATCTTTGAATCAACTCAGCGTACTAAAGATTGCTATTAAATCATTCTGACACTTGATAGAATAAATATTCTAGCTATCAAATCTGAAGTTGATCTTTATCAGCAAGTAAAAGATGTCAACAAGATGAATAAGCTTTGCAATGAGTATAAACAAGCTATAAGCGAAAACAAGCTCAAGCTACATAGCATTGAATTGAAGCATTGCAAGATCGTTGACGACGTTCTGTTCAGAAAAGATTTACTGTGAGTTTCTGAGAATATGCATACGAAATTGCTAAAGAAAATTCATGATCAGTCTTTCATCTTTTATTCTGACAATTGAAAAACTATTGATTTAGTTCAACGTTTCTACTATTGATCAGATCATCAAGCAACAATTAAACGTTACATTTGAAACTGTTCTGTCTATCAATGAAGTAAAACATTTAAAAATAGTATCAATGAACTTCATCATTTTCTTTCAATTTTACAGAAACGCTGAAAAAATATTGCTATAAACTTCATCACTGAACTATTCATATCAGAAGATTATAATGCTATTTGCATAATCATATATTGTCTTATCAAGAAATGTCACTATGTTTTCTGTTATTGAAAAGACAATGATATCTCAGTTGAAGAAATGATTTGAATCATGCTATGAAACGTTTATCAACTTCATGATTTATCTAGTTCTATTATTTCAAACAGAGACTTTCAGTTCATATCAATCATATGACAAAGTCTTTGCAAGTGACTAAGAATCACAGCTAGTTTATTAACAGTTGATCATTCTGAGATTAATGATTAATTGAAATGAGTTAATCAAGATGTTGAATGCGAATTAAGAATCTACTGTAACTACATGCAGAACAACTGAGTGAAATGACTTTTCATGATGAAATTCAGCGAGAATTTCAATATTTTCTTGATCATTTTAATGACTTCATTCTACTTTAATAAAGATTTTCACTCATCAATAAGTTTTGATTCAGATACAACTGACTACAAAACAACTTATGAACATTTTGAAGCTAGAAAAGCAAATAATATTATCATTCAAATAAAAGAGCTTCTTATCTTTGATCATTGAAAAAAAAACAATCACAACGCATGCATCACAAATTTTGAAAAAGAGCATTACAAACAAGACAAAGTGAATCTAGAAGATGATTAAACGACGATGAATTGCATGAATCGCAGTAATGCTGATTCAAAAATGATTGCGAGTGATGTTGATTCATTGCAAGAAAACAGAAATGCAAGATTGAAATGTTTACACAATGATAAAGAGAATGTTGTTAACATTATTGATCTACTAATAAAGATATCAACGTTAAAGAAAGAGAAGAACAAAGATCATTCATGAAAAGAGATAGCATTGAAGCTGATTCAACGTCTTCAACTCGACTCAGAAGAAAAACATCATATGAATCAGAATGCGTTCATCGCGAAGAATATATAGAAACTGAAGACATCAGTTCAACTGCTTAACAAGCAGTTGCATACACAGAGAAGCATGCGTCTTTCAACGAAAATCACATCATGAACGAACGTGACAAGAGAAGAAATAGCAACAAGAAAGCAACGTTTCAGAGACAATTCATCATCACTTTGCAAGAAATGAGAAGTCATGATTAAAATAATGAACAGAAGAGAAATGAAATAGATACAGAAGAAGTTGATTGAACAGATTCTACAGAGAATCGCAGACGTGTCGACAGATCAAAGAGATTTAATCATGTCACTTTGCAAGCTGAGCAGCAATGACATTTTTCTTCATGCAGTTAGTTCAGATGCTCAAGCAAATCTGAAAAAGATTCAGACATGAGCAAAAGAAATCGCGAGTTCGACATGCGTAGCACGTCGAATCTTTGCAATGTTGACAAATGAAGTACATATTACAATAGACATGAACAATCAGAAAAAAATCATTGAAAAACTGATAAAAGATAACATGAGACTTCATGAAGATCTGAAAGTTCTAAGAATAGTCTGACTCAAGAAGATAGCAGATAGTGAAAAGACTTATTCATCGTTCATTGTAGAGATCGCGATCGAAGCGATGATTCATCGACTAATAAACGTGAACATGCTGAACTCATATCAAGAATGTGCATGCAAGCTATTTGAAAAGAACTGTTGCATCACACAGTGCTTCAGATGTCACGAATTTGATCATATAACTAAGATCTGCAGAAAGAATCAGCGCTGTGAAAAGTGTGCAGACAAGCATCACATAAAGAAGTGTGTGATGTCTTCAAATAAAAGACGTTGCATCAACTGCAATGAAAATCACGAACTCTGAAGATGCATCTGTCTCAAGTGATGACAGCAGATGAAACAAGCGTTCAAAATCTATAGAAACAGATCATTCAAATATTCTGAAACATTTAAATACAATTGCACATTCTTCTCGCTGTTTCTAAACTCTTTAGATTCAATGAACTCTTCAGATTCAATGAATTCTTTCGATTCAACAAACTTCTTGAACTCAGTAACAGTCATGCTGAAAACATGCAGTTGAATCGCTGATGAATCAGCTTAACAGATAGTAAAGATCAAGAAGAGACGAGTTGATCTTTTCTCTTACGTGAATAGTGACTCAGACGAGACGACATCTGAGCAGATTCAGAAATGTTCAATCAGAAAGTGAGAAAGATCATCGATGATTGAAAGCATACAAAGAATCTTCTCATTGCAGAGTCAACAACAGCTATGAATAACTTTATGATAAAACAATTTTTTTTTACAAATTCTACAGTACAACATCAGAAAATCATTAAGAATTCAAGAATCATTTCTGATTGACAGAAAAGTTCGCGAATTCAACATAGTAGTTATACAGAAGCAAGATCACAACAACAATAACTTATAGTCATTTAACTCAGCACACAACTTTTTTCATTTAATGAAAAACTCGTCATCTCAATCAAGAACATGCATATACATTAACAAATGTTTAAAACTCGATCAATGAATAGTAAAAACAGCTGAATCAGACATTTGCTCAATCAGAATATTGACTTGCAACATAAATGATGAAACGCAGACGTTAAGACTTCTAAACGTTTATAACTCATGCTCACTGTCTACTACATTTACAGAGAAATCTTTAATCATTTCTCATTTGAATGAACTACTTAAGAATGATTGCAAACAACTGATTGTAGAAGATTTCAATCTACATCATTTTCACTGAGAAAGATGAAGATGCTTTACTCGTCATATGATGACTGATATTCTACTAAACATCATTACAAATGCAAGACTGAAACTATTGCTGAAATTAAACATTATTACTTGCGAAGCTCACAATCAATTTACGATGATTGATTTAGTCTTTAACAGCGAGAAAATACAGTTCATGATACACAAGTGCAAGATACGAATCAATCTGCATCAGAAATCAAATCATCTTTTGATCATCACAAAGTTATGTTTACAAACAATCTCAATGCAATTCTCGACTCAATGACTTTGAAAGAAAATGAATACAGAAGCATTGAGTGCTTATCTGCAAATACATTTATCTTTGAAACGCTTTTTAGATGACAAGACTATGATGAATGACAGAGTGTGTAAGATTATCAAAGTGTTACAGAAGATCATCAAGAAATTTATCTTCTTGACAAAATCATTAAATTGAGTAAAAGACTTTTGAAATCAAAGCTGCTTCGAAGTAGTAATGAAATCAAGATGATTGCAAATCATATGAAAAATGTAAGACACATTAGAAGCGTGAAATGAATATTTGAAGCACAATGATCATAAAAACAAGATCATTCGACAAATGAAATGTACACACTTCAGATCACAAATGCATGAGCTGAGCGAAGCATTCAAATCGATATGATGCTTTGCAAAATGAGCTAGAATCGAAAGTCAGCTATTTAAAAAGCTTTCTCAGTTTTCGTCACTGAAGCGAAGCGACATTAATCATATGACAACGACGTTCGAGAAAAAAATCGAGATACTGCGAAAAAAGTTCTTTTTCTCATCTTCTCAAGCGAATGTCAACAACATCGCAGAATCATTCATATCTCTGACAGTCTCATTCAAATCACGCATCACAAAAGATGAAGTGAAGCAAACAATCAAATGAGTAAAAGCAGACAAAGCATCAAGCGCTTTAAATATTTCAAACAGAGCACTTCAAGCGAGTCTTGCAGAACTGACTTCAGTACTGACGAGTTTATTCAACGCATGTGTAACACATAAGTATTATTTGAAGCAGTTCAAAAAAACTCAAACAATAGTACTACATAAATTGAAGAAAAGCGACTATACTGATTCAAAGATGTATCGATTCATTGCTTTGCTTGATATCATGAGCAAAGTGCTGAAGTCGATCATGATCAAAAGATTGAGTGACATAGTTGAAATTCATTACATGCTATCAAATGCTCAAATGAGAGCGAGATGCAAATGATTCGTGATCTCGACGTTAAATCTACTAATAAATCAAGTTCACACAGTGTAAGACTGTGAAATCAAATATGTAATCTTCATGCTAAGTTTAGACATCATCGAAACATTCAATCAAGTCTCACACGTCAGACTTCTGCATATGCTAAAAATGAAAAGAACGTTGAGCTACATAATCAAATGAACACGCAGCTTTTTAAAGAATCAAAAGACATCGCTAATATTAGATTGATCACATCAAGTCAAGTACTTGAGTTCAAGTTGAGTACTCAACTCAAAAAATGTCGAGTCGAGTTGAAATTTTTTTGAAAAAGTGTCGAGTTGAATTGAGAAGTTGAACTCAAGCACTCAAGTCGAGTTAAGAAGCTTGATTTGATAACTCAATTTAATAACTCAACTTGACTTGACAAGATATTAAATAGATGTAAATAGCTTGATTGAACAGTTTTCATGATTCTCTTCATGACTTTCTATCATGTTTTCTCGTCATGACTTTCTATCAAAGTCAAACGATCTTCATGTTTTTTCTTCATGTTTTTCTTCATGTTCTTTTTTATGTTTTTCATCATGACTTTCTTCATGTTCTTCTTCATGTTTCTCTTCATGTTTCTCATCATGACTTTTTATCAAATGATCTTCATGTTTCTCTTTATGACTTTCTATCAAACGATCTTCATGTTTCTCTTTATGACTTTCTATCAAATGATCTTCATGTTTCTCTTTATGACTTTCTATCAAATGATCTTCATGTTTCTTTTTATGACTCTCTATCAAACGATCTTCATGTTTCTTTTTATGACTTTTTATCAAACAATCTTCATGTTTTTCTTTATGACTTTCTATTAAAAGATAATGCAAAAAGATAATGCAAAAGTCAAAAATCGAAAAATTTTCTATATTTAGTTCTCTTGACATCAAGCTTGAGTTCTTGATGAGTCAAGTCAAATTGACTCAATTTTCAGTCAAATCGAGTTGCATCAAGTTGAAAATATGAGCAACTCGACTTGAATCAAGTTGAAAATGTGAGCAATTCAACTCGATCTCGATTCGAGTTCAAAATGTCAACTTGAAACTCAACTCAATGATTAGTCTAGCTAATATTCAATGAACAAACGAGTGATATACGCGAGATAAATGCAGACATATTGCAAAGATTCTTCATTTCATCAATTCTCTTTCTATTCTTCAACGCAAGTTTAATTGAAAAATGCGAAGCATTGAAAATTAAAATCGAAGTGCTTGACTTTATAAATGATATTAACATTTTAGTCTACGACAGATTCACTGAAGAAATCTGCAAAACATTGAGCAAAGCATACGACGTCTGCGCGAAATGAGCTTGCACTCATGACGCAACGTTTGCATTAGAAAAGTACAAGCTTACACATTTCACTAGAAAATTGAAGAGATTCAACATGATGATTAACATATAAATAGAAAGCTCAGTTATCAAATCAAAATCAGATGTATGAATTCTAAAGATGCAACTGAACATGAAACTGCGATGAGACGCGCATCTTCGATAAATAGAGATGAATCACGTCACAAGAATGCTGACACTTAGTTATTTTGAAGTCTTCACATAAGAAGCTATCTTCACAAAAACGAGACAAGTATACTCAGCAGTAATGAGATCAGAAATTGCATTTGAAGCGTCAGTCTGACATCAGCGCGACAAGAAAGATGAATTATTGAACAAAGAATGCAGATTAAAAACATTTCAGAATCAGATTTTGTGTTACGTAGCAAAAGCATTCAAAAGAGTAAACATTAAAACTCTAAAAACAGAAACATACATGAGTTCATTACATGTTCATTTGAACATGTTACAGAACAAGATCACGTTACACAGTTGAGTCAATGATCGAACGTAAGAGATTAGACAAGCATGCAAACTAATACGCGTTCATTTGACGAAAGTTAATCACGTCATTTCTTACTTACTTTGTGATGATCAGATTTACTAAATGAATAAACGAAATCTATAAAAGTGATATAACAATGTGATATTCTAAGCAGGCACAAAATGAGTATATATTATGATAGAGTTAATTATTAAGAAGCTCTCGATAACTCAAGAGAATCAATCAACTATAGAGAGTTTGTCAAGCATTGTCAAGTCGAGCATGACATAACTCATGACATATTAAGTTGAAGATATGACGTAGTCTAAATGATGTCTTGACAAAGTCATAAAGTTTCAAAGTTAACTCAGATCTGATCTTCAATTCAGTCTTTGATTTAATCTTTATGTGTCAATTCATCATGACAATTGTCTTCTTTTCTAAGTGAGTTCATTCTCAATCTCAATAATTAATGTCTTTGTTTACTCTAATAAACAATGACGCGCACTCATTGATTCACTCTAGAAGCTCTCGATAAAAATCTTCAAATTTTTGTAAGAAAACAAGAAAAAGAGAAACTTTTGATTGAATGATGATTCGTCTTCAATTATAATGTGTATAGATGACATTATAAATAGTATATATGATGTGTAATTGATGTAGATGATAGCAATGATGACGTGTAAATAGCACATAAGCATTGTTTATCTTTTGAGTAAATGATGTTGTTGAGATGATAAAGTGTAAACAAGAATGAATAATAATTATTGATTTATTTATCGCTCTTTCAGTTTTTCTCAACTTCTCATTTTCTTCAACTTCATTTTTTTTCAATCATGATTATATTTTTATCATTGTGTGATTACTTTTGACAAACTTTGAGTATATCTGTATAGTAAGAGTAAGAGATCTAGATCATGAGTCGTGAATGTGCAGTAACGCTCAAAGAAAGTTGTAAGATGATGAAGTCAACTGATGATTGAATCAAAATCATTACAAAAGTAAGTGATGTCACAACTTGAAGTTTCACGACTATTACTGCGACTAACAGTATCATAAGTCTGCTCAAAAGACATCGATCAGATGTAATGATCATGATGCTGCTGATGCTGAATCACTCATGATGATGCAGATGTCATCAAATTCTGATTGAGAACTCATTGCTTCTACTATTCAAACTTTCAAGTATGTCTCAGTTATTGAAGAAAAAACTCAAAAGATGATGAAGAAAGAAATGATTATTGACGCTTCGTTGACGATCTTGTCAAATTCACAGACTTCGCAAAATTGAAGAACAATGATGAGATTCGCTTATTTCACTTCTTGATGTCATTATTGATGCTTTTCAGCTGTCAATTGTGAGAATAAGCAAAAGAAGTGCTGCTGATTTTAAAATTCTAGATAGAATGATTTGTATAAAGTGTGCTCAAGTTCTACACATCAAGAATAGAACATCACTATGTGATGTTGTCTTTCAAAGAAAGACAATGTACAAGAAGTGTGCTCGCTGTGCAAATAATGAGAATTTCTGTATTGCAATGAGTATACTTATCTGATATGTTTGCTAAACACTCATGATTCAATATCTAAATTCTTGACATCTGCATTTTGACTGTCAATGAATTCTTTCATCTGCAGAATATTCATGATAGTGCGATTAAGAATGAAGAAGAGAATGTTGTTCTGAAGACATTCACTGCTCATTAGAAAATTCTTTACAAGAAGTTAATAACAACGACTCGTGTAAAGAGTCATCTTGAGAGAACTCACAAACTCAAGTCTCTAAAGATTCAAAAGCTCATTCTCAAAGAGATGATGATTATCAATGACATTATTAAAGAAATTTTGAATGTAAAGCACTTTGCAATATGTTTAATCTTAATTATATATCATTTTGTCAGCAATTCTAATTGTTCTGATATATTTTAGCAAAATCTGTTGTCTTTTGAATCTTTGTCTTCGCGTCTCAATGTAAATCTGACAATTAAAAAGAAGAAGAAGTTTGCATCTTGTCTTGTGTGAAAGATGTTTAATGAAGTGATGATTGCATGATGTTTGTTGTATCATGATGATTACGCTCTCTTGTTGAGTGCGTTTGAGCATCTTTGCGCTTTTTTCTTCTGTCTATTGATTTACATATGTGATCATCTCATTAAAGAGCGAAACTATCATAATACAGTGATTCTTCTTTTCTAATAATGAGTTTATGCTTGAAAGTGAGTGATTATGCTTTTCACTCATGTTTCAGTCTTGTTTCGAAAGCTTTTATAAGCTTCAAGACATCTTTTATATCTTCACTCGATATTCATTGATCATATTTAATGAAATATTCTTTTCATTGTATTTTATAATATAAGATTCTCTTTCTTTTTCACTTTTGTAGAATCTTTTCTATCTTTCATTCTTACTCATCATCAATAAGCTTAAGTACGAGATAATTGAGTATAGAGTCATTGTTTAGTCTACAATTATATGACTTTAAAAGAGATACATGAAAGACAGAATGAACTCTATAAATGACTGAAAGATCAAGACAATACATCTGCTTGTCTATGAGTTCTTATATATGAAAGAATTCTATCATTTTATTTGATAACTTCTTACTCAACTTCTTCTGCTTCAGATTTTTTGCTGATAACATGATTAAATCATCGACATTAAAGAATTTAAACTTATGTTTTCAATTATAGTACTTTGTTTGAGCATTGATTGCGTTTTATCATCATTGCGTCAACGTGTTTTGCACGTCTTGCAGCATTTCAACGCGTTCTTTTGCTGCTGACATTTCTTCTTTCATAGCATCATTCTTAATGTGTATGTCAAAGATTGACTTGTAATCATACATGACTTTAAAGAAACTACAGCTCAATGAAGAGTGCTTCATCTGATGATACATGAACTTGACTATGAGTAAAAGCATAGCTCAGTCATCTTGCTTTTCTGAACAATATACTTGTAGATAATGTTTCAGCATTTGATTCTGTCGTTCTGTCTGATCATCTGTTTGTGAATGAAAGATGATGCTTAATCATCGTTTCATCTTTGCATGATAGCAGATCTCTGATCAGAATGCACTGATAAATAAACTATCTTTATTGATAATTATATCATTCGATATCTCATATTTTAAAGCAATCTGCTCAAAGAACAACTCTGTTAACTCTACGACAGTCAGAGTCTTCTTTATAGACAAATAATGTGTCATCTTCTACACTTTCTGCAACGTTTTCATACGTTGAAATCTCGTCTAGTTATTCTTTCGCTCAAATGAAGTCGTTTCACAACTTCTTGATCGACGAATGTAGTGATCAATTATCATGAAAATCAAGTCATACATGACTTCTTTTCATTTACTAGACGACAGATCTGTTATGAAATTCATAGTGATTTCTTTTCATGAATCTGTGAGTCGAGATAACGATCTCAACTCATCATATGATAGATGACGTTTCATTTTTACTCTCTGACAAATGTCACAAGTATTTATATACTCTTTAACATTCTTAATCATACTTTTTCAGTAATATTTGCGATCTAATAGCTCGTTGATCTTGTCAGCATCAAAATGTCTCGTTAACAAGTTATCATGATGATGTTTCAATAACTCTTCTTTGACAGAAAGATTTTCTGAAACATACAATGATTCATTATACTCTATCATTTCTTGACTATTTAATGTTCAAGCTTCAACGTCACTCTTTCATATACTCATCGTTTCGTCTGCTTTTAGTCTCACAGCAAATTCATCTTCTTGCTGTAAGATCTTAATGAGTTCAATTATGAATTTACTACTGAAGTTGTAAATCATTTCATGAATTGTCAATACTCTGACAATTGCACGTGAAACGAGTTGTTTGCAATCAACAGTTTCAGCAACAGAATTAAGCTGTTTCTTAACTACGTTGCAATCTTTATGAATTAACGTTTTGACATCTGTACTTCTTGAAGTTGTTGATTTGAATTGAGAGATTTTATCTCTCAAGAAATGTACTTCATTTAGATGCGTTTCTCGCATTGTTAAAATCATGACTCTCAGCAGCATACTTCTGACATGCATTACTGAACATGTACTTGTGTTTTCACTGATACTGTGAACAGACATCTTCTTGACTTTGTTAATCACTTGTGTACAGTAAATTTCATCTTGCGATCTGCTTTCAACATGTTTTGCTGAATATCTTCGTTCACTGACACTGTGAACGAATGTCTTCTCGACATTATTAATCATTCATGTTCATCAGTGAGTTTTATCTTGCAGTCTGCTTTCAACATGTTCTGCTGAATATCTATTCATACTTATACTGTGAACGAATGTCTTCTCAACATTGTTAATCACTCGTATACAGTATAATTTTCTGATTGCTACGAATATAGAACTATTTAAGCTTTCTATTCTAGTCAGCTTTCGCTGCAGAGTGAGCAGCAAATGATTCGCAAAGATGTTCTCATTCTTATAGTCAGATCATCTCGATGATGCATTAATTGAGTTTGTCTTTTCTGATCTATGTGCTATTTCAAAGTTGCAGATCGACAATCTCATGACTCATCTGACTTGTCTTTCGTTTAGCTCTTGAACGTTCATAAAACTCTTCAGATTATTATGATCAGTCAGAACTTCAACAGTATGATAACTGTCTTTCATATAGTGTCGTCAGTGTTTAAACATCGCTACTATGACTAGAAGCTTCTGATCATGTGTTTCATAGTTTTTTTCAATGTTTATCATCATTCTGAATCAGAATGCAATCAAATGTCACTGATCTTCATCATCTGATTGAGACAAAATACTTGCGACTGCATAATTGAATGCGTTGATCTCGATGTGTATATGTCGCTCTGAGTCAAAGTGTCTTAGAATAGACGTTCTCATAAAGACGTTGCGAAGCTGATTAAAAGCTTGTTTCACTTCGCTTGATCATATGAATGAGTTCGTTTTTACATCTTTTACACTATCTCTCAGCAATTCTGTTAAAGATTCTGCTATCTGAAAGTAGTAATGTATAAAACGTCGATAGAAATTGATGAATTTCAGAAAAACTTGTATTTCTCAATACATCTTCAATCTGAATCATGTTTTGATGATGTTTACTCTACTTAGATTCATCAAAATGTCTTCAATAAATATGACAAATTCTAGAAAGTTCACTTTAGTGATGAAGAATTCACACTTCTTCAAGTTAGCATATAGCTTGAACTTTCTTAATCTTTCAAAAATCTGCTTCACATGATTTACGTGATCAGTCTTCTCTACAAAGAAGATTAAAATGTCATTCAGATAAATAACACAAAAGTCATTTAAAAGTTCTGTCAAGATCTTATTAATATAAGTCTGAAAGATGACAGATGCATTGATCAAAACAAATGACATGATCATATATTCAAAGTCATCATAACGAGTACGAAACATCATCTTTCACTCGTCTTCATGTTAAATTCTGAGACAATGATAAACGTTCTTCAGATTTAACTTAGTGAACTGCTTGATTTTATTAAGTCTGTCTAGAGTTTCACTAATTAAAGACAGTGAATGACGATTTTTGACAGTGATCTTATTCAGATCTTGATAGTTTATGCATAAATAAAGACTATCATTCTTTTTGAAAATGAATAGAATAAACGCGTCAGTCGAGCTGATGAAGTGCTTAATTCATTCTTTCGCTAAAACATTGTTTAGATACTGTCTCAGAGTCGCTAACTCTGTGTTCAACAGATTATACAACAATTCATATAATGACTCTGCAGTGATTTCGATTGCATGATCGTGATCTTCATGCAAAGACAGTTTGTCTGCACTTTCTGTCAAGAATACATCTTCGTACTCTTTCAATTTGACGAGTAGAATCTGCGTTTCAAGCGCGTTTGTGATATGATTCATCATGTTATTCATTACTTTCACTTGATGTTCAACAATTGACTCTTCAACAACGTTGATCATGACAAGAGCATACACAGTAGACTCATCTTGTAGAGTCTTCGCAAATGCTTATGCGAAGAACAACTCAAATGCATGCTTATTCATATCAAAATGTCATGTTCTTATGCTTGTATTTATTCAAATACGCTTGAATTGCATATTCAACATACACAAGATCAAGAAAGATTCTTTCTTGTCAATAGCATAAAAGATACTTATATCTTTTTTCTCTATGTCTCAGCTGTCTCTCAGTCGATAACACATTTTATAAATGTCATAACAATAAACATTCTGATCATTCATTCAGATAAATCTTGAGAGATCAACGTTCAGCAATGATATATCTTACTCAATGACAAAACGTTGACTAATCACGTTCATCTTGACGTTGATATTCATGTGAATCTTCGTTTCTGTCTTCTGATCTCTTTGAATTACATGCTTTTTATATATAAGAGTCTTTATGAAGAGAACTTCTTGTTTTTCTCTTGATGATTTGAAGTGTTCATTGAGAGCTTGTCTTTTTTCAAAATCTTGAAACAACTCATATGTGACATCAAATCAATGAATACTCGATTTGCATCAGATTCTTTTGATCTATTCTTGATCTTTTTGTCTTTACAATCAGTAGAGTAATGACTCTTTCAATTGCATGTATAACACGTTATGTTGAACAAATTCTTGCTATAACATGATGAAGTGTGTGAGCTTGTCTTTGACAAAGAGTCAGATCTGATTGATCAATGAGATTTCTTTCACTTTGAATGAGTCTTCTTATTGACTTTATCTTGATCATGCAAGTTCTCGTCTTGAGATCATTTTGACAACAAGATGTGTTCTTTTCGCAAATTTGTTTTCAATCGAGCGACAAGATCGATTAACGCATCTCATGTAATAGAAATCGACTGCACATTAGTAATGATCACACGCAGCTCAGATTTCAACTTGATGAATAAATGAGCTCGCTTATGCTCATCACTATACAACGAAAGTTGATATTTCAGAGTGCTCAGATGAGTTGCAAACGTTCATATCATTTGATCTGAACGTTGCGATGCGTTCACGTACTGCTGAGTCACATCTATGCTTCAATTCATCGAGTTTTCAATTAAATTCAGAAGAAAGTCAATAAAATTGAATCACATTTGCTGAGCTGCAAACATAGTTTCTTCGTGATCGAATCAAAGTTTCTTTGATTCACTCTTCAGATAAATCATGCAGTACAAAATCTTTTTCTCATCACTTTCAAAATATCAAGAGATATTTTGAAATGAGATTTCAACGTCACGAATTCACTCTCTATGTTTTCTTATGATCTTGTCATGATACTTCTTCAAAAACATTGAGAGTCTTTGCTTTTGCAAAATGACTTCATGATGACTTTATTTCATCATCATCGACATTATGAAAACAATGCGTAGATCGTTCGAGTTCTTTGTGAGAGCTTGAGTGAAAGCTTGATGACTTCTTTTCGTCGTTTCAATGACTTGCAGAGTCTTAATCTTTGATTGAATAGCTGCTAATTTCTGTTTCTTTCGCAGTTCATCACATTGAAGCATTACTCATGTCAGCTGTTCATTAATATCAAGAGAAAGTTTATTCTCTGCTTTTTCACTTTCTGATTTGATTATGCGACGTTCGTTTTCTGATATGATGTCTCGTGAGATCAAAACATCATCGTTTCAACTCTGTTGCAATCACGTTGCTGTTATTATGCTTGAATATCAAATCATCATCTTTAAGAAAGTTTAAAATAATTAGAATTGTGATGATCAGATTTACTAAATGAATAAATAAAGTCTATAAGAATGATATGACAATGTGATATTTTAAGCAGACACAGAATGAGTATATATTATGATAGAGTTAATTATTAAGAAGCTCTCGATAACTCAAGAGAATCGATTGATTATAGAGAGTTTGTCAAGCATTGTCAAGTTGAGCACAACATAACTCATGATATATTAAGTTGAAGATATGACGTAGTCTAAACGATGTCTTGACAGAGTCATAAAGTTTCAGAGCTAACTCAGATCTGATCTTCAACTCAGTCTCTGATCTAATCTTTATGTGTCAATTTATCATGATATACTCATCATTAAGAAAATAATACTTTTGAATGTTTTCATTCAAGAAGATGCGAAGATACAATTGAGATGCAGATGATACATTTTCTTCTTCACAATGATTTCAACAAGCGATAGCATCACAATAACGCAGTATCACAAAGATTAATGAAATCAATGATGAGAAAAGTACAAAGAACGCGTTGCAGATGTCAATGTAATTTCAGCACAAAGATTGCATCTGAGCAATAAGATGATAAAAATGCGTAATTATCTTCAGAAAGCAGAAAGCATTCTTGCAATGTACATCAGAATTAAACGCATAGATTTGAATGTTTATCTGCACTTTAGAAACATTTCAGACATGAATAGTTTGTGATGTGATTGCAAATAAAGTCATCAGATGACGAAGCATGTACTCATGCATTGCTTGAACTGATTGCATCTGCGATCAAGAATGTTACAAAATGCTGACTTCTTGAACTATTGAATAATCGTCATCATAATGAAGAGTCTCAGAGCAGTAGCGAAGATGATAATGAAAATGAAGTTCTTGAAGCAATTTAGAGTGACTAGAACATTTATTCTTTAATATGCAATCAACGCGAACAAATTTGATACATAGTCTCAAAACTCATTGTTTCAACTGCGTGAAGCAGTCATATAGACTGCAAATGATTTTCTATCTTAGAGAATTTTGTTCACTCAATACAAATAGCATAGAGTTTCTCATGAGTCGATCTAATTGATGTCATAAGAATGTATGAATTTATTATTATTATTATTATTATCTTTGATCATCAGCAATTGAAAAAAACGAAGCAAATCATTAAAGCTTAAGTTAATAAACATAAATGAAACATCATTTATGAAGTAAATGACTGAGTTTGATTATTCTCTAGAAACATAAAGATAACTAAATCATGTAAGAATTTGAAAGACAAACAGCTAAAATTTCATCAAATCACTGTCAAAGTTGAAATCTTTTATCATCTTCATTTATTAATAAGCATGAAGCAGCTGCATTTGATGTTCAGTTCAAAGTTATTATGTTCTTATTTTGATGATCTTTTATCAGAACAGCATTCAGAATCATTTAAATCTTTCACTATTAAAAATGATAAGCATTGAAAGATAAATAACATTTTAAACTTTAAATGCTATCGAGATTGAATATAATACAAGATCAAATAAACAAGACTAAATCAAGATGATGAATGATACTATGTTGATAAAGAAGAATTTGAGAACTTGAAGAAAGTTCTAGTTGAATTTCATAAGCTTTATTCAGACAGATAACACTAAATTGAAAAACAGTGAAAATTTTTGCGTTTCATTTGTTCTATTCATGCAAACATGAATTTTCAAAGAGAAAAGTAATGTTACGAATGTGTCAGAATTGAATAAGATCAAAGATTTAACTTTAATTATTATACAATCAATGCTAGTGAGTTGATTGCATATTAATTAAAACTAGTCAAGATTTAGTCAAGATTAAATCTAAATCTGATTCAAATTTAATTCAGATATGATTTAGCATCTTTTCTCTTTTTTAACATTTTCTAATCAGCTTTTATTGTCTTTTAAATAAACACACTTCTTTGTGTTATGAGTAGTTAATAGATGTTTATGACAAACACATTTCTTTATGTCACAAACATCTTTTGAATCAACATCTTTCTTGTGTTTCAACACGTTTTCTTTGAGACTAACGTTGAATCTGAGTAACTACTATAAAGAGCATGTTCTTCTTATCTTTTGTATCTTCTTTCTTCTGTATTCTTAAAGTTTTAGTTATAGCTATCTCTATAAATTAAACATTCTACTCAGCTACATACTACATCACGACAGTGTGATTAGTTTCTAGACATGATTTCAACAATTGTCTCTTGTAATAATTTAAATAAAAAAACAAACGTTGAAATAAAGAATAAAATTCATTGAATTTGCGTGTTTCTTGAATGAGATTAAAGTATTTTCTTTGAAAGTTAGTCTTTTTGTTGAAATCATCATATAACTGAGCAAGTTTATTCAGTAAATCATTGATCATTGAATAAAGATTTAATGAATCTTGCTGATGTTTGATTAAAGTAACTTTGACTGCATTTTTACTGATTTGAAAATGAATGTAAATTAATATAACTTTATCATTGTCAAAATAATTAACGTTGATTTCTAGCTTATCATGAATTTTTTCCTGTCAATCATCTCAAATGAACTCAATTTCATCAATAAACAAAAGTGAATTTGAAAGTTTTTAAAATTGCTTGCTGAAGATGAAAAAAATAGAAATCAATGAAGTGATATTTTTAGTCACTTAAAGTTTGCTTTTTAACTTCTGATTCTTGTCTTCAATCTTTTGAATGATTTTCTCAAATTAACGTTGAGCTTTAAACATTTCATCATAATAAGTTTTTTTTATTTTATTTTTTTTATATTTGATCACTAAATATCTTGTTAAATAAATCAAGAGCTTTTACATTTAAATCTCATTATTTTCAAAGTTCATTCATGACTTTTACAAGATTGACAATGAGATTCATTTGTACATGATGTTGACTATGAATCTTTTGATTCTATTCTGTGTTTGAATAGAAGTCAGAAGAGTCAAGAGATCTCAATTCAATGCAGTTCAAATGATGTTAGAACATTGCATGATCAGAAAAGTCATCATGCAGAGTTTTCATTCATGTGACAACATTCTTTCTAACAGTCACAATTGATCTACGAAGAAGATTAATGATATGTCAATGTCAGTAAGAGATGAAAAGATACTACTAGTGAAAAAGATAACTCAGATGAAGAGTCTGTGAATTGTGACTATAAATGATCAAAGAATTTACAACTCGTCAACTGCGTTGATATTAAAACATCTTTATCACATCAACAGTGTCATCAAGTAATTGATGAAAAGATATCAAATAGAATAGTCATTTCAAGTATTGAGAATCATGATTACAGTGTTCAAAGAAGTAGTGACTCGTCGATCATGCTGATATACTGAGAAGACTTGAGCTCATCTTCTTTACTTGATGTCAAGTCATTCATCTATTCACATGAAAAATCGAGAGCTCAAGAAAATGATCAGAACGCATTCTCTTTCATTGATCAGAGTCAAACATTAAATGATTGTGATTGCATGTCTATACTAACAATTCATTCAATATTTACGTGACATAAGTCAAATCAAGAGAAGAAAAGAGTTACTCAATACAATTACATTCTATCTTCTTATTGTGTGTATCTTTCTTTCATTACATATTTCTCTGCTCAATAAATGACAATCATTGAGTAAGAGAACACAGCTTTATGTATGTTATAATCATGAACATCATGAATGTAAAGAAAACATCTTTCATCTTTGAATCGAGAATTGAATCGAAACATCGTTGTATAGAATATCATCAATGAAGAGCAGAGCAAAAATGATGTGTCATAATCAAACAACACAGACACTTTCATTAAAAGTTTACTCAAGCGTCACACGCTGAATAGAAGCTATAGATTCATTACTTGATAACACAGTGTCAATCTTATTGTTTCGACTGCGCAAAGCAGTCGTATAGATGACGAGTGATTTTCTCTTTCAAAGAGTTTTGTTCACTTAATATAAATAGCATAAAGTTTCTTATGAATCGAGTTTAAATCGATGTCACAAGAGTGTATGAATTACAATCATAATCATGACTTTTACAAATTAATTCAAATCTTCTTTGATTCATCATTTTAGTTATTTAATGTTCTTGATATTTCAGAGAATGTCAGCATCATCAGCTTCATTGAAAGCAGAGAAATCAGACATAAATTGACGTTTCTTTTATACAGTGTTTTTTCTAAAATAAATTAATATGTATTTCAAAAGCTTAGAATAAATAACAGAACTTTTAAGACTTTCAACTTAAGAGTTTGAATTTTCAAAGTTCTCTGATTGAGTTTTCACATTAACAAATTTCATTAAGTGTTTAATCATGTAATTAAATAATAAATTAAATGATTTATCATTTTGATCAATTCTTCTTCTTATAAGATTACTTTAACGTGATTAGCTGCAGATGCATGTTTAATAACTTAAATGACATCAATTATTAAAATGACATGAATCATTAAAATGACATGAATCATTAAAATAATACTGCTGACACTGATTATTCTGATTCTATATGCTCAATTTTATATATTCAAGCACATGCAAAAGCAAGATATTAAATCAATGAATTTATTATTTAACTAGTTATTTAATCATTTATTTGAACAAATTGTTGACTATGTAAAGTATTCAATAGAAAATCATAAAGAATGTCATGAAGAATGTTTAATAGACAATCATAAAGATTGTTTGATAGAGAATTATGAAGAGTGCTTAATAGAAAATCATAAAAAAACATGAAGAATGCTTGATAGAAAATCATGAAGACTGTTTGATAGAAAATCATGAAAAATGTTAGAGACCGGCATAGAGCGAGTCATATGAGTGTCATTTAACTAATAGATAAATGCTAAGAAAGAAAAGTATCTACAGAAAAGAACTCGATTCTTATATGTGTGTTTCTCAGCTCTGTGCTAGACTCGATTGAATTGACGTCTTACACATATGATGCAGAGTTTCAATGACATCACTTCTAGCTCAAATGCTCACTAGACTCGATTAGAATGAAATCAAGGCGAAGACGAGAAAGAATAAATGAATATTAGAATCGTAACATTACTTTCTCTCTTTGACTATTCATGTTCGCATGAATGTTATTTCTTAGTGCGCTTTTCTTGAATATTTGGTATGAAAGTCATCAATTCTCTCTTGAGCGTTCATAAATTCGTCGCCGTCAGCGTTATATCAGTTGAGATCGTTGTCATAGCTCTTTCATTTAACTCGATATTGAAGTCGTCTTTGATATCGTCGAAAGTTCAATATATCGTCGATCTCTCATTCGTTCTCATTGTTTATCACTATTGATTTCGAAAGTTCATTCTTCTGATCAGGCAGAGAGTCATCAACGACAGAACGAAGAAGCTCTGAATGAAATACATTGTGTATACGCATAGTGTCTGATAGTTTCAATTTATAGAAGAAGTCAACAGAATCTGTGATCTTGAATGAATCGAGCATCTTGTCATCTAGCTTTTTGAAGAGTCTCGCTGTAACGATGTTTCTTTCGTTCAGAAACATCTTTGATTCGATTTTGTAATTGATCTTCTTTCTATGCTTGTTAGCTTGTTTCATCATTCGTTCTCGTGTTTTGATCAGAGCTTCGCGAGCGAAGATCAATGTCTTGTTCATGTGATCGAATATATCTTTGACTCTGACGATCTGCAAGCGCTCGCGAATGCTTTCATACTCGATGATGTCAAAATCGAAGCTCATACGAGAATGAAAGTTCTTATTCATGAAGAAGAGAGTCAAGAAGATGACTGAAGACAAGACGTTATTGTCGACAAACTCGATCATGAGCAATCACTTGAATCAGTCATTCTGCATGTACAAACAGAAGAAACGAAGATATCTTTCGACGTTCTGATTGACTCGTTCGCTTTGATCGTCGATCTGAGAATAATAGACGATGAACAATCGAAGGAAAATGCTCAGTCGTTTGCAAAGAAACTTTCAGAGAATGAAGATGAACTGAGAATATCAATTGAACACAATGAAGTTTGATAGATCGTGAGTTCAATATACTCATTGAAGCAACATTTCAGCTGTTTTTTCGACTGTGATATCTTCATCATCAGTAATGCAAGAGATATAATGCCTTTCTTTTGACAATTTGCAAATGACAGTCAGAATAGCGTTGTAGTTGTATGAATCAATTAGATTGATAATGAAGTTCATGACTATGTTCTGTCATCGCTGTTCGAGTATCAATAAAGATTAAAGCAAGTCGTTTGATTTATTTCTAGATGTTTTTGAACGTTGACAGACATAGCAGTTTTGAATATATTGATCTACTGTCTTTCGCATGAATGATCAATAGTAATTTCGTTTTATGATCTTCACAGTTCTAAGAATATCAGAATGACTCATCGATGACTGATCATGTACTTCACGAATCAGATTCATTTGTAGAAGTTCATTGAACGAAATTCATAGCTGATTATCATGATACAAGATTTCATTCTGAACACGACAATTCTTCAATTTGATATCTTCACATTGTGTCTCGTCTCTTGCTATTACTTCGCGAAGTAGCATACAATTCTCGTTGATTCTATTAGTTTCAAGAATCTGTTTATAGATTGATTCGCTGATGTTCTTCTTTAAATCAGCAATCTTCATTCAATTCAACGTCAGAATAGTGATTCATTGATAATGAACGCGCTCATCATTGAGATCTTTGAGCACGACGTTGACTCAACGAGTTAATGCATTGATCTTGATGTTTTGTTTGCTTGATCGATACATTATCTTGAAGTTAAAGTCAGTGAGCTTTTTTACTCAGCGTATTTATCGTCTGCTTAGTTCTTTGTCTTTCATCAATGAGATGAGTGCTTGATGATCGATGAACATCTTGATAGAAATGTCAGTTAACTTCAGTTCAAGTTATCAATGTTCAAATGCTCAAATGATGATCAGCAGTTCTTTATCATATATTTCGTAGTTGCATTCAGCAGAAGACATGTTCTTGCTATAGAAAGCAATTGAATGTAGAATTTCTTCGTCGTCATATTGAGACAGAACTTCATCATTGACGTAATCAAATGAGTTAATTTCGAGAATAATCTCACAAGTCTGATCAAAGTGACGAAGTATTGAAGTCTCGATCATACGTCTCTTCATATGATCAAATGTTGTCTGACAGATCTCATTTCATTCAAATATAATTTTCTTTTGAATAAGTTGAATCATGAGATGAACAATCTTCGAAAAGTTCTTGATAAAGCGTCGATAAAAGTTGCAGAAGTCAATGAAGAACTGTATCTGAGTGAGATTATTGAGTGTAAATCATTTCACGATGACTTGTATCTTTCGAAGATTCATCTTCAATTCTTTGATGAATATCAATAGTTCTAGAAAAATGATTTTCTGCACATGAAACTTGCATTTGTTTATATCTATCTATAGATCGATCTCTTGTAGTCAATGCAAGATTAATCATACATGTTGCTTGTGTTTCTTCAAAGTCTTGCTGTAAATGATAATATCATCTAGATAAATCTGACAAAACTGATATAGATATTCAAACAACACGTTGTTCATATAGTGTTGATAAAACGTTGATTCATTTGTTAATTCAAAGAGCATTACATGATATTTGTATGAGTTGAAGAAGATAATAAAGATAGTCAAATCTTCGCTATCTGAGTGCATACAAAGTTTATTGAACGTGATAATGATGTTCAATCGAGTCAAATACTTGCTTTCTTGTATATGAGTGAAAGTCTCGTTTATCAATGACAAAGAATAATGATCTCGTTTGATCAAAGCATTGAGCTTTCTGTAATCGACGCAGAAACGCAGACTTTCGTCTTTCTTTTCAATTAACAAGATGAGCGAGATGTATGATGCAAAGCTGAAGAAAATGAACTCTTTGTTTAAATGATTGATCAGATATTTCTTTATCTTCTGAAGTTTGTGATTGAACATCTGATAAAGTCTGCTTCTAGAAAACGTTTTTTCATCGATCAACTCAATTTTGTGATCGTAGAAATGATGAGATGATAGCTGATCAATTATAGCTCAATCAAACATGTCTAGATAGTCATGATACTTGAAGAGAAGCTTGACTTTGACCTTCTCAAGAGTCTTGACGTGTGAGAGCTCATGCAGATTCACTTCTTCAGACTTATTTTCAACTGTAGTTATGAGTCGATCAATTTTCAAGATCATAACAGCAAAGATCTTCACATCTGATCGTTTAACTAACATTCTATAAGTCGCAGCTTCGATCATGACAATGTTCAATGAATCTGACGTTGATTTAGAAATTTTGACGTTAGTTAAAGTCGCGTCACACGATTTTAACTGTTTGATTAGTTTAACTGACTTCTCATTGAACTGATTGAAAGAGAGTGATTTCTGACTGAGTTGAGATGTAACGAAAGTGAAAGATCTCTTCAGTATGTGAGTAAAGATTAAGCTCTTCTGTTTTGTGATTGTTTTATTGCTTGAGAGTAAAGTAATTGATTTCTGACTAGTAGAATTGAAATTTGAAAATCGAAGAAAATCGATTTGCATATCAATTACTAGATCGATTTTGTTCATTTATGTTTTTTCGAAAATCATTTGATGTTGATCTAATCGAGTGATTAACATAAAAGCAATGTCAATCGTATAATCTTGAACTGTCAGATTCGAATAAATGACCTGAGTAATGAGTTTTTTTTGCATAATGATCATCAAATTCTTGTATTGACTTTGTCTTGATCAAAGTCAGAGACTCAATTTGCAACTGATCACAAACAATCTGTGCAATCACTTCATCAATGAACGAATAGTCGGCAGCTTCAATGTCAATCAATAACTTCAATAAGTAACTAATTTCATTGCTAGAAAGTACATATTCAATAGTCAAAGATTCAGAAGCAAAAGAATCATCTGACATGCTTGTCGTTGAAGAAATTAACACATCTTTCATCGCGTCTTTGATGAAAGTCACTATTTTTTTGTCTCGCTATTCTTGAAAGAAGACATTTTCTCATTCTATTTATTCTTCAAAATGATGATTTCATGTAAACGAAGAATGAAAGCTCAAGATGCAGAGATGTTAATCTTGTTCAGCTGAGAGCAATTCTTGAACAAGTGATTCAAAGTCTTGCAGATGTAGCAGATGATTGACGATCTTGCTGACTCAGAGATAGAAAAGATAGTTGACTTAACATAATTGATTATTAAAGTTATCATCGACAAGAAAGTAGCGCGTTTGTCAGATATAACAGTGACTTTGACGATGACAATGCATCGTTCGCTGCGTAGCTGATAGTTAACTCGCTGTTTATTATTCACATCTTGAAGAAATTTCTTTAAATGAAAAAGCGAAGTAAAATTCTTTGAACAAATTGATAAAGCATTTTGCAAGCGATTGTTGATTTTATTCTGAAGATTGTTCATCAGAGTGCAATCATCATAATTGAGATAGCTGAATAGCTTCATAAAGTTGAAGTAGAAGACATTAAAAAACTTGTCTGCTTGTTTCAGAGCGTTGTATTCGGGTTGAGACTTTTGATTCTTATTCAGTTCATTGTATATTTCTTTTAAATGATCAAATAACTCGTAAATTGAAGTGAATAAATTCAAAGAATCAAAATGACGTCAAGCGAAGATGTGTTTTGCAGCGTCATCTTCTAATCTAGACATCATGTAGACAATACAAATGATCTCATCATTGAATTGATCAACATTGACAATCAGCTTGTCATTCATCTTGTTTCTTTAATCTTCTCAACTTGATTCATCTTCATCAGTGAATATAGATGAGTTCGAAAATTTGTAGAATCGATGATGTTCATTTTTGAATGAGATCAACTTAGTAAATGTCTTTCGTTGAGTATGATTCTCAATAGAAGCATGCAACTTGATATTTTGTTGAAATAAATGATTCATAGTAGATCAAGACTCAGTAGTCTGTCGAGATTGAGATTGATCAGCTGAACGTTGTTTCTCTTTGAGTTTCAACATTGTCTTTCGTAGTTGAGTGTTAAAATCTTCTAGAGTGTTCATTGTCATGCAATTAATCTCTAGCTGTTTCAGTCTCTGAGTATGTTCAATTTGTAGAATGATTCAATGTTTATTGCATTTCAGAGTCATGTCTTGTTGATCTCTTAGCTCATTTAACATCTTGATGATCTCATTCAACTGATCAAGAACTCATTGACATAGTTGTTCTTCAATCTTAATGTTTCATAAGATCTCAACGTTCTTAGCTTCAGTTGAGACATCAAAGAGTAGTAAAGAAACTCATTTATTTGCAATGCTTTTAAGCAAGTGAGCTGTTCATGACTCAACTGACTCGTTGTTGCGTATCATGATGAGAAGATAAAGATAGATAGATTGTGATAATGAGAAATTGATGATTTTGATAAATTTGAATAAATTTGATGAAAGTAATTTGAAGAATTTCTTACGAATTTTCTGAATAAACGAAGTAGATTATTTCGTATCATTTACACGTCAATAGCAGAGTAGTTGATTAGCATTTATCTACTGTTAGAGATCAGCATAGAGTGAGTCATATGAATGTCATTTAACTAATAGATAAATGCTAAGAAAGAAAAGTATTTACAGAAAAAAACTCAATTCTTATATGTGTGTTTCTCAGTTCTGTGCTAGACTCGATTAAGTTGACATCTTACACATATAATGCAGAGTCTCAATGACATCATCTCTAGCTTGAATGCTCACTAGACTCAATTAGAATGAAATCAAGACGAAGACTAGAAAGAATAGACAAAGACTAAAATCATAACATCTGCGTTTCATCATCTGCATTGTGAATTAATATTTTGATTAAGCAAATGTCTGACTCAACTGTTTCTACTATTCATTGATCGAGTCTTAAATATTTGTTAATGCATATGCATGTTCTTGATTGAAATGATGAGTTTTTCACTAAATGAAAGAAGTTGTGTGCTGAGCTAAATGATTGTAAATCATTGTTGTTGTGATCTTACTTCTGTATAACTACTATGTTGAATTCGCGAACTTCTTTGTTAATTAAAAATGATTTTCTAATGTTGTACTGTAGAATTCATAGAAAATATTGTTTTATCATAAAGTTATTCATAACTGTTGTTGACTCTGCAATGAGAAGACTCTTTGTATGCTTTCAATTATTAAAAGTCTTTCTTACTTTCTGATTAAATATTTCTGAGTCTGCTCAAATGTTGTCTCGTCTGAGTTGCTATTCACGTAAGAGAAAAGATCAATTCATCTTTTCTTGATTTCTACTATCTGTCAGATCAATTCATCAACAACTTAACTGCATGTTTTCAATATGACTGTTGCTGAGTTTGAGAAATTCATTGAATTGAAAAAGTTCATTGAATCTGAAAAGTTTATTGAATTTAAAGAGTTCAGAAATAGCGAGAAGCATGTGTAATTGTATTTAAATGTTTCAGAGTATTTGAATAATCTGTTTCTATAGATTTCGAACGCTTGTTTCATTTGCTGTCATCATTTAAGACAGATGCATCTTCAAAATTCATGATTTTCATTGCAGTTGATGCAACATCTTTTATTTAAAGACATTATGCACTTCAGAATGTGATGCTTGTCTGCGCACTTTTTGCAATGCTGATTCTTTCTGTAGAACTTAATCATATGATTAAAATTATGATATTTGAAGCACTGTGTAATGTAACAGTTCTTTTTAAATAGCTTGCATATACATTCTTGATATGAGTTCAGCATGCTTATGTTCATTAATCAATTTATCATCGCTTCAATCATGATTTTTACAATGAATGATGAATGAATCTTCTCGCTCTTTGTTATCTTCTTGAGTCAAATTATTCTTAGAACTTTCAAATCTTCATGAAGTCTTGCATTATCTTTTATCAATCTTTCAATGATCTTTTTCTGATTATTCATGTCTATTATAATGCATATTTCATGTGTCAGCATTGCGAAGATTCAACGTGTTATGTATGTCGAGCTCATGATTTCTTTTGCTTATGTTTGAGTCTTTTTCAGATTTGCTTAAGCATTTAAGCTAACTGCGTGAAGAAAGATGTCATTGCTACTCAGCTTGCAAAGTAATATGATTAAGTTTCTTTGATCTGTCAACACACTTGCGATTTTCTGGAGAATCTGCTTGATCAACTTCTTCTGTATCTCTTTTATTTCTCTTCTGTTCATTATCTTAATCATGACTTCTCTTTTCTTGTAAAGTGATGATAAATCATCTTTGAAACATTACTTTTTTGTCGTTGTTTCTTCTCTTGTCACGTTTGCTCATGACATGATTTTCGTTAAAAGATGCATACTTCTCTGTGTTTGCAACTGCTTATTAAACAGTTGAACTGATGTCTTTAATTTCTATACATTCTTTGCGATGAATGCATTCTGATTCACATGATGTTTTTCTTCTGAATTGAGTCAAATACATTGAATCAGCTTTAATGCTATCTCTTTTCATGAATGATCTTTGCTTTTCTTCTTCTCTAATATTGATATCTTTATTAGTAAATCAATAATGTTAGTAATGTTCTCTTCATTATTATGTAAGCATTTCAACTTTGCATCTTTGTTTTCTTGCAATGAATCAACGTTACTTGTAATCGTCTTCAAATCAGCATTGCTGCAATTCATGCAATTCATCATCATTCACTCGTCTTCTAGATTCACTCTGTCTTGTTTATAGTACTCTTTTTCAAAATTTGTGATGTGTGTGTTATGATTATTTCATTACTGATTTAAGAAAAAGTTTTTGATAATTTTTAAACAATTAAGATTTTAATCTTTTAATTTTATTAATTAATTTGAATTGTTGCATACTGAATAAGTTGTAAATTTTTTAACAATTAAGATTTTAATTTCTTAATTCTATTAATTTCTTGATGTTGTTTTGTCTTTTGATGTCATTGATCATCAAATACACAAACTTCTTTATACTCATGTGATTATCAGTTGAGTGAATTTGAATGAGTAACAAAATCAGTATCATGTAATTAATGAATGTTTAAAGTAATGTCAAAATCATGTTTAAATATTCAATTTAATTATGTCATGAATGAAATGTTTGATTCAATAAAGATAGTTAGAATTAAGATTTTAAAAATACAGAAGAAAAAAGATATAAAAGAAAAGAAGAACATGCTTTATATAGTAATTACTCAGATTCAATGTTAGTTTTAAAGAAAACATGTTAAAATATAAGAAAGATGTTGATAATAATAATAAATTCATACACTCTTGTGACATCGATTAAACCGACTCATGAGAGACTCTATGCTACTTGTATCGAGTGAACAAAACTCTCTGAGATAGAAAATCACTCACAGTCTATACGACTGCTTCACGCAGTCGAAACAGTGAGTTTTAAGACTATGTATCAAATTTGTTCGCGTTGATTGCACGTTAGAGAATGAGTATTCTAGTCACTCTAAATTGCTTCAAGAGCTTCGTTTTCATCATCATCTTCGCTACTGCTCTGAAATTCTTCGTGATGACGACGATTATTTGATAGTTTAAGAAGTCAGCATCTTGTAGCATTCTTGATCGCAGATGCGATCAGTTCAAGCAGTGCATGAGTATATGCTTCGTCGTCTGATAACTTCATTCGCAGTTACATCGCGAGCTATTCATGTCTGAAATGTTTCTAGAGTGCAGATAAGCATTCAGATCTATGCGTTCGATTCTGATGTGCATTGCGAGAATGCTTTCTGCTTTCTGAAGATCATCACGCATCTTTATCATCTTATTGCTCAGGTGCGATCTTTGTGCTGAGATTGTGTTGACGTCTGCGACGCGTTCTCTGTACTTTTCTCATCGTTGATTTCATTGATCTTTGTGATACTGCGCTATTGCAATGCTATCGCTTGTTGAAATCGTGAAGAAGAAGAAGCGTCGTCTGCGTCTCGACTGTATCTTCGCACTCTGTTGAATGAAGACATTCAGAAGTACTATTTTCTTGATGACGAGTGAGCGAGAAATGACGCGATTAACTTTCGTCAAACGAGCGTGTATTAGCTCGCATGCTTGTCTGATCTCTTGCGTTCGATCATTGACTCGACTGTGTAGCGTGATCTTGTTCTGTAGCATGTTCAAATGAACATGTAACGAGCTTGTGTATGTTTCTGTCTCTAGAGTTTCAATGCTTACTCTTTTGAATGCTTCTGCTACGTGATGCAGAGTCTGATTCTGAAGTGTTTCTAGTCTGCATTCTTCATCGCAGTTTCGTGTTCAGTTGCATCTCTAGAACTCATACGTCTGATTTCAATTTGACTATCGAAAATATGTTGTATACGTTGCATGCAACATACATAGAGCACAATCTCTATGCTGATTTCCCTCTTAGATTCAAGAGATTACTCAGAGAGTTTTCTTGCAACAGATTCACAGTTCAAGATGAATGAGATCTCTCACTGCTCAGATTTCGACAGTTTACTTCTTAAGCATGAGTCGCAGATGTTTCGTCTGCGATATGCATGTGTATTGCAGTCGATTTCTTCTTTAATCACATCGACACATGCTACTGTTCTTTCGAACTATACAGATGATGTCTTCAACTAGAAATTGACTCTATCATCAAGACATTCAAGAGTCAGAGTTCAGTGAAGAAGTGAGATTCTCAAGGTCGACAGTTGTCATCATTGTATATCATGTCTCACAGACGCTCGCTTCGCCTGTAAAGTGTGCAACTCATCTGTTTCACATTATCTGTAGAGATCTTTCTCGTGCAGATCGATCATGTCTTGCAGAAATGTTCATATGCTACACTTCTAATCAGACAGCGTAGTTCGATCATTCTTTACTAACTCGCTTGTGTTTCTCTTCTCTTAATGAAGTCTTCTCGTCAGCGTATCATTTACGTATAGAATGTCTGTGTCTGAACGTCTGTTAAATGATATTAACGAGACTCTCAAGTTTGTTCATGTCAAACTTAATGAGACTTATGAGTTGCTCATGTCGTAGTAACAGGCACGCAGTCTTAACAAGATCTATACGTAGTTAGCACGTAGATCTAAAGAATGTTCGTGATTCAAGTTCTTTCTGCTAATCATTCTCAACAGATCAAACGCAAGAATGTTCTGTTTCAGTTCTTGTCATCACGATGACAAGATGCTGAATCGAATGATTTTCATAAGCGATTTCCCTCATAATTCTGCGTTCTATTTGACTTTCTCATCTGCGTGCAGATTGCTTTTGTAGCATGCGCATTGAGATTATTGAAGTCTGCGCGATCGCGAAAACTCTGCACGCGATCAACGCACAGCGCTTCATCATCACGCAGCATCTCGATGTCGTTCAAACTTTTGATAATCTTTAGACTCTACTGTAGCTAGACAGTAGATTCGTAGTCAGCATCACGTACAGATGAGTTTCATCGCTGATCAGAAAGATGTTGATTCAAAAGATGTTTCATTAATATAAAGAAACTAAACTGATTGTTGAGTCAAATTTTCATATTTACATTCTGACTCAACTTGAGTACTTAAGTTAAACATTTCAACTTGACTTAAATACTTGAGTTAAACATCTTAACTTGACTTGATATCAATCTTGAGTTGAGTCAGAACTCACTGACTTGACTCAATTCATCAAGCAATCAAATATGATGTCAAGAAAGCTAAATATAGAAAATTTTCCGATTTTTCGCCTTTGCATTATCTTTTTGTATTATCTTTTTGATAGAAAGTCATAAAGAGAAACATGAATAGAAACATGAAGATTATTTGATAGAGAGCTTTGATAGAAAGCTATGATAGAAAGTCATGACGAGAAACTATAAAGATTGTTTGATAGAAAGTCATGAAAAGAAGTCATGAAGAAAAGTCATGAAGATGAGCTATGATAGAGAGTCATAATAAAGAGTCATAATAGAATATTTATCTATTTATCTTCATGTCTTGATGAGTTGAATCGAAAATTTCAGATCAATACTCGATTTCAATTCTCTGATTTAACTTAAATACTTAAGTGAAACATCTCAACTTAACTCAAATACTTAAGTCAAGAATTCTGACTTGAATCAAGTCTTGACAAGTTGAAAACTCAACTTGATCTCAATGATTCAACTTGACGCGATCAGTTTAAAAGAAACATATTTATCATGAATGTCTGTTAATTACTTGTAATACAAAGTGTTAGAAATCAGCATAAAGTGAGTTATATGAATGTCATTTAACTAGTAAATAAATGTTAAGAAAGAAAAGTATTTATAGAAAAAAACTTGCAACTTATATGTATGTTTCTGCTTTCTGCGCTAAACTTAAAAAAATTGATGTTTAAACTGATTATTAAGTTGAGTTTTCATATTTACTTTCTGACTTATTCAAGTACTTGATATTAATGTCGTGATTCAATTCAATATTGATTTCAAGTTAAGTCAGAATTTGAATTCTTAACTTAATTCATAACTTAATTCATTAAGCAATTGAAAATTCAGAATTCAACTATTAATAGAAGTTTTCTGAGCAGAATTCATGATATTATTGAATAATATTTTCAGAGTTCATGATTTATAAGAATATTGATTACTACTAATAGAGATTTCTTAAGCAGAATTCACAGTACTATTGATAATGCAACAGAGTAATGCAATTAATTAAAGCTTTTGATTATAATTATTAAACTCAGAAAATTTCTATTAATAGTAATTAATATTTTCATGAATCATGATTAATATTCATGAGAAAATCTTTATTAATAATAATCAGTATTGATCAGTGATGAAACTTATCTGTACGCGATGCTGACTACGAATCTACTGTTTAACTACAGTAAAGTCTAAAGATTATCAAAAGTTTGAATGATATTGAGATGCTGCGTGATGATGAAGCGCTATGCATTGATCACATGCAGAGTTTTCGTGATCATGCAGACTTCAATAATCTCAATGTGCATGTTATAAAACAATCTGCATGCAGATGAGAAAATCAAATAAAACGCAAAACTACAAGAAAAATTGTTTATGAAAATCATTCAATTCAGCATCTTGTTATCATGATAATGAGAACTGAAACAGAACATTCTTGCGTTTAATCTGTTGAAGATGATTAGCAGAAAGAACTCAAATCATGAACATTCTTTAAATTTATGTGCTAATTATGTATAAATCTTGTTAAGACTGCGTGTCTATTACTATAATATGAACAATTCATGAGTCTTATTAAATTTGACATGAGCAAACTTGAGAATCTCATTAATATCATTTAACAGATGTTTAAATACAGACATTCTATATGTAAATGATATGCTGATGAGAAAACTTCATTAAAAGAAGAAAGACACAAGTGAGTTAATAAAGAATGATCAAACTATGCTATTTGATTAAAAGTGTAGCATATGAACATTTCTGCAAGACATGATTGATCTGCATAAGAAAGATTTTTACAGATAACACAAAACAAATGAGTTGCACGCTTTATAAGTGAAGCAAGCGTTTGCAAGATGTGATATACAATGACGATGACTGTCAATCTTAAGAATCTCATCTCTTCATTGAATTCTGACTTTTGAATGTCTTAATGATAGAATCAATCTCTAGTCGAAGACATTATCTGTATAGCTTGAGAAAACAGTAACGCATGTTAATGTGATTAAAGAAGAAATCGACTGCAATATGCATATGTATCACAAATGAAACATCTGCAATTCATGCTTAAGAAGTAAATTGTCAAAATCTGAGCAGTGAAAGATCTCGTTTCTCTTGAACTGTGAATTTGTCACAAGAAAACTCTTTAAGTAATCTCTCGAGTCTAAGAGAAAAATCAGCATAGAAATCATGCTTTATGTATGTTGCATGCAACATATACAACATATTTTCAATAAATTATGCATCAAATGATTACAATTGCACATCTATATCAACAATTCATTCAACGTTTACGTGACATAAGTCAATTCAAGAGCAGAATAGAATTACTTAATACAATTGCACTCTATTTTCTCATTATGCACATTTCTTTTTCATCACATATTTCTTTGCTCAATGAATGATAATCATTAAGCAAGAGAACACAGTTTTTACGTTACAATCATGAGCATCACGAGTGCAAAAAGAACATCTTTCATCTTTGAATCAAGAATTGAATTGAAACATCATTGTATAAAATATTATCAATGAAGAGCAGAGCAAAGACAATGCATCATAATCAAACAGCATAGACACTCATTAAGAGTTTACTTAAGCATCACATGCTGAATAAAAGCTATAAATTTATTACTGATAACATAGTATCAAATTTATTGTTTCAATGATGTGAAGTCATTATGTAGTCAACAAGCGATTTTTTTTCTCAAAGAGTTTTGTTCATTTAATATACATAGCATAGTTTCTCTCATGAGTTGAATTTAAATTGATGTCACAAGAATGTATGAATTACAATTACAATTACAATTACAATTACAATAATCAATATTCTTATGAATTTTGATCAATACTTATGAAGAAATTTCTATCAATTGTAATCAATATTTTTATGAGTCATGATTAATATTCATGAGAAAATCTCTATCAATAATAATCAGTATTTTCATGAATCATGATTAATACTCATGAGAAAATCTCTATCAATAATAGTCAGTATTCTCATGAATCATGAAGATGTAATCAAATTAATTGCATTATTTTGTTGCATTATTATTCAACAAGTTAATAGTAGTAAATCATATCTTGATGAATCAAATCAAGAATTCAAGTCAATATTCAATATTAACATCATGATTTATTTTGAATATTTAATATCAACATCATGACTCAACTTAAATACTTAATTTCAAAATTTCAACTTAAATTAAGTTTTAATGAGTTGAAAACTCAACTTGAACTCAATGACTTGACTTGACGTGATCAGTTTAAAGATAAATGATAAGAAACTGCTGATCATCATTTAAGCATTTAAACATTAATGATCTGAGCTGAAGCTGACTGATATTTCTATTAAAATCTTCATCAATTATTAAATGTTAATGTTTATTATGAGTTTGCATAGAGTTGATCATAAGTGTAAATAGAAGTTCAAAGCTAAAGAAGAAAAAAGATGCAACACGTCGTAAGTTTTACTCACAAAGACACGCTAGATTGCTAACGTGTCAACATCAGCTTTATACTAGTTTATGATAGTCTGACATAATTTATGTTAGACTAACTTGAAGTGCATGCTTGCAACATTATTTCTTTTCTTCATTTAACAATGTTCTTATTACTGCAGTTTAATTGATCTTTCTTAAGTCAATTTCTATCTTGACTTGTTTGAATATCATTCATGAAAGTCATTTACAATCTTCAAGCATTCTTTGAATTCACTTTCATTAACATTGTATCAATGTAAATTGACGTTGTATTCTTTTTAATTGACATGATATTGTAATCATTTATCTCATTCATAATGTTTGAAGTTCAGTATGTTCTTCACTTTTCATTCATCTTCATCGTCGATCACTATAGAATCAGACGATTTATTTCATTGTTCATTCAAAGAATTCTTTGAATTTAGTCACAGCAGATTTGATGTAAACTTTGAATGTATCTTCATAGTTAATGATAATTTTAGTTAATAAACATGTTTAATCTTAATCAGAATCTTGAAGAATTTTAGCATTTTATTGTTTAGTTTCTTTAATGATCATGAGATCATTATGTTTCTAGAATTCAGAAACATCATGTCATTTATCTTGTAAATCATTTTCTTTTAATGTTTATTAATCTGTTTCTTCATTATGATTCTGACTCTTGCTAAGACTTGCTTGATCAATGCTAGTGATCATTTCATGTGTTCAAATATATTCTCTGCTTTGTTTGCTTCGATTTTAACTTAAGTGATCTTATATTCAATTGAATTCAAATCAAAGCTCATATGAGAGTAAAAGCTCTTATTTAGAAAGAACGTCAACTGTTTAATTGATGATGAAATAGCATTGTTATTGACGAATTTGATCATGAATAATCAAATGAATCAATCATCTTGCATATATGAGCAGTAGCTTCGTAGATATCATTCTACATTCTGATTCGCTCTTTCTATCTGATCATCAATCTGAAAATGATAATCAATGAATAGTTTCATCTTAATGTTTAGTCTCAGACATAGAAACTTTCAGATAATTGATATGAATTGTGAATCACGATTGAACATTATTAATCTTGATAGTTCATGAGTTCTAAAGATTCATATCAACAATAGTTTAACTATTTGTTCTGCAAAGATTTCTTCGTCATCTGATCAACACAATATATAATGTTGTTTCTTAGATAATTGATCTATGACTGTCAGAATTACGTTGTTTTCATTACTTTCTGATAGATTAATAATGAAGTTTAATGATATGTTCTGTCATTACTACTTAAGTATGAGCAATGACTTCAGCAGTTCATTGATTCAATCTCTCGATGCTTTTGATCTACGACAAATGTAACAGTTTTGAATGTAGTGCTTGATCATTATTCTCATCTTCAATCAGCAATATGATCATCTCAGCAAGTTCAACGTTCAATTCATGTCAGAATAATCATTGATTGAAAAATTATATGCTTCTCTTATCAATTGAGTGATCATTGACGAAGAAACTCATAATCTATCATCTTTTCAGAGTACTTCATCAAGTACTTTGCAATTGTGTAAATTAATATTTTGACAAGTTTTTCTATTCTGTTTCATGATTATTTGAATATTAAAGCACAGTTAATTCATTTGATTTTCAACTATAATTTAATTCTGAATAGAAATCATTTCTTTAATCAAATCTTTGTTAGCATTCGATTCTTGTTTTAAATCTAAGTCAGATTTAAGTAAGATTTAAGTCAGATCTTGATCAGCTTTCTCATCATTTTCTTAATCAACTTTTATTGACTGCAGCTTAAATTTGTCTTCTGATAATAGTATTTGATGCTAATATAGCTTTCAATCATCATTTGCTTCAACTGACTTGACGTTTAACATTCTGATTAGCACGTTGACTTTCAGATTCTGTTTTCTCAACTGATATATGATCTTAAAGTTATATTCAGCTAACTTCTCAGCTCATTTAGCTTGTCATTGAATCAATTCTTTAATGATCATGAAGTACTTTAAATTCAAATGATTGATGAAGATCTTGATTGAAATATTCATACATTTCAATTCAAGACATCAATGTTTTAAACAGCGAATAATAATCAGCAGTTCTTTGTCATAGATTTCATAGTTGCATTCTACGAAAATCATGTTCTTGTTATAGAAGATCATTAAATGTAGAATGTTTTCATCATCATATTGAAACAATACTTCGTCGTTTACATAGTTCAAGAAGTTTATTTTCAGAATAACTTTTCTGATTAAGTCAAAATGCTTCAGAACGAAAGCTGTCATCATTTATTACTTTAGTTCTTCAAAGATCATCTGTCAAATCTTTGTTCATTTAAAAAGATGATTTTTTCAAGTCAGCTTTATTATGAATTGAACAATCTTTGAGAAGTTCTTTATGAATTATCGATAGAAATTGCAGAAGTCAATGAAGATCTGCATATGAATCAACGATTGCAGCACTTTTCAGCTTCAAATCATATCTACTTTTCAAGAGTTCATTCACAGATCATTGATGAATATTAATAGTTTAAGAAACGAGATTTTCTGAATCTTAAATTTGCACTTGTCAATGTCTATCTGTAGATCAGCTTCATGAAGCTTGTTTAACACTTCTTTCACATAAGTTTTATGTTCTTTCAGAATCTTGCTGTAAATGAGAATATCATTCAAATATGCTTGACAGAATTTGTGCAGACAGTCAAACAATACATTGTTGATATAATACTGAAAGAACGTAAGTTTATTGATTAATTTAAAGAGCATTACTTTATACTTGTAAACATTAAAGAAAGTAACAAAAGTAGTTAAATTCTCGCTTTCTGAACTCATATGCAGTTTATTAAACGCAGCAATAATGTTAAGTTGAGTCAGATACTTACTGCCTTGAATTCAAGCTAGTACTTCGTCTATCAAGAATATTGAATAACGATTTCTTTTAATCAGAGCATTCAGTTTTCAATAGTTCATGCAAAAGTGAAGACTATCATCTTTCTTTTTGACAAATAGTATTGACGAAGCAAAAAAAGCTTTGCTGAGTGTGATGAACTTCTTCTTTAAATACTTTTCTAAATACTCTTTGATTTTCTGCAGCTTGTGACTCAACATAGAATATAATCAACTTCTAGAAAATTAACTCTCATCTAGACTGATCATGTCGAGTCGAGTTGAAATTTTTTTGAAAAAGTGTCAAGTCGAATTGAGAAGTTGAACTTAAGAACTCAGATCGAGTTGAGAAGCTTGACTCGATAACTCGATTCGAAAATTCGACTCGACTCGACAAGATATTAAATAGATGTAAATAGCTTAATCAAACAGTCTTCATGATTCTCTTCATGACTTTCTATCATGTTTTCTCATCATGACTCTCTACTAAAGTCAAACGATCTTCATGTTTTTTCTTCATATTTCCCTTCATGTTTCTCTTTATATTTTTCTTCATGTTTCTCTTCATGTTTCTCTTCATGTTTCTCGTCATGACTCTCTTTATGTTTCTCTTTATGACTCTCTATCAAACAATCTTCATGTTTCTCTTCATGTTTTTTCTTCATGTTTCTCTTCATGTTTCTCGTCATGACTTTCTATCAAATGATCTTCATGTTTCCCTTTATGACTTTCTATCAAACGATCTTCATGTTTCTTTTCATGACTCTCTATCAAAAGATAATGCAAAAAGATAATGCAAAAGTCAAAAACCGGAAAATTTTCTATATTTAACTCTCTTGATGTCAAGCTTAAGTTCTTGATGAATTGAGTTGAATTGACTCAATTTTCAATCGAGTCAAGTTGTATTGAATTGAAAATATGAGCAACTCAATCTTGATGATCAGTTTACTCTCATTTTCTAATTTTAATCTTGTAATTGTATGATTGATGTGAAGACAAATGTATTGTTTTTTTTCTATTGAAAATATTCAGAAAGTCGTGATAGACAATTGAAAGCTTCTTCTTCAGTTCATTTAATGACATGATTGATATCATTTCATTCAGTTCTGTGAAATCTTCAACTGAGCTAAGCGCTTTATTGATTTTATTAATGATTAATGAAAAAATCTTAATCTTCTTATTCTTGACTAAAGTTCAATACACAGTGACTTCAATCATGATAATATTGATGATCTTCTTTACTTTAATTGACTGAAAAAGTCAAAGTTGATCAAGATCAACTTAAGTGCTTTGCTTTGCTATGAGAGCAGATTTAATGAATTTATTCACTGATTTTTGATTCATGAGTCTCTTCAAGATGATCATTGATGTAACAATTAAGTTCAAGTTCTTTCATTTCATTTTACAGATTTCACTTGACTCAGATTTATAAAATGCTGATTGACTGCTTACTTTTAAAACAACAGATTTCAATGTTTGAATCTTCAACAATAATATTAATCAATCATTTGTAAAATCTATCAAAATTTGATTTCTTTTCAATCAGAGATTTTCAATGATTATCTTATGTTGATTTAGACAAGTTATTAATAAAGATATCATTTCATTCTTGTATTCTTGTATCATGATCAATGTATACAGAGTGTATATAATCAACTTTCAATCAAAAGTTTCATCATACAATCAAATTAACTTTGATTTTGACAGCAATATTGACTGAATATCAAAGCGTTCATATAGCTCTGACATTAAAGATTTATCAATGAAAGTCATGTCAATGACTTTAATATTTATCAGATTCAGAACGAGAAATCTGAATATCTTTTTTAAACTACTTAAGATGATATCAATAGTGAACGACTTGAAATTAAATGAATCATCAGACATGTTGATGAAACAAAATATAAATATATTATTTTCAGTCACTACTTTAACAAAGACAGATCATTTTTCGAATTTGTAATGATCTCATGCACTTAAGTTATTTTAAAATAATCATATGCTTTATGTTTTGACTTTTTGCATTTGAAGCAAAGTTCTTTCTTAAACAACTCTTTCTGAATAAAGTCAAGATTCAATCTTCTGAGTTTCTTTCATGAAGAGATTGATGATGTAAGTCAAGCAGTCAATGTGTTAAAGACAGAGCAAGCAGCTTAAGTTACTGATGCTTTGATGATTGATTAAGCGTTCAATTCAGTTAATTTAACATCAATTTGCATGCAAATGTTAACAAACTCATTCAAATCTGTGATTCATTCTTTAAGTGTTACTCATTGAAGATCTGAGCTGATCTTATGCTGAAGATCATTTAGTAGAATCTCATTATTGTATTCTAGTTCTGCATTAAATCTCTGAAATTTCATTCAAAATTCATGAAAGAAGATCTTGTTTTAATATAGCTTCAAGTACTATCATTAAGTCATGTGATGATGATTGAAATCATTGTACATTTTATTAATCATTAATAGTACTTCTTCAACTTTTAGAAATGAGTTCAAGAAGATATTTTGCATGCAAGATGCAATATGTTTGATCGCAGCTTCACTAACTTAACTTTCAATGTATGCAATCTTCAATTCTTTAATAGAAAAATGATTCTTGTTTATATTTAGCTTATTTCACATTTAAGACAGTCAATTATTTACATTCTGCGTTGAATCTTTAAACAAAGATGAATCAAGTAACTTGATTGACTTCAAAGATCAATCTTCAGAAATTAAAGTGCTTTGTTGACTTGATGCAGTTTTTAAATGATGTATAATCACGTTCTTGTCTCTATTTTCTTTCTGCAAATGCGTTTACATAATCTTCAATGTGATGTTTATCTCGTTGACATCTTCTAACATCTGAATCATGTCATTGTAAATCTTGATTTCAATGTCATGCTGTTGATATATATACTTAATAAAGACAATGATATCATCTGCTTTATAAATGCTTATTCAAGCATTCAATTCAGTGCTGATGCTGATCTTGATCATTTCATGATCAAAGAACAATATATTCATGTTCTTCTTTTCTATATTTAATGATGCATTTGTATTTTCTTCTTCTGATGCTATTCAATTCTGTGATAGAAGTGATTCTCTTCTAGCATTTTGAAGTTCATAGCAAGCAATGCTCGCTGATTCTGAGCTTCTAGTCATTGTATGAGTAGAAAATTGCTGATCGAGATTCTGATGTTACTTTATCAAACTTTCTGAGTTCAAGCAATGATTAATACTTTATTGAACTTTCTGAATTCAAGTACTGCTGAAATTTCTGATTTCTGATGATAAACTCAATAAAGAGTTAATCAAGAGCAACGTGTTCATGTTCTTTGATTCTGATTCTATCGAAATTTCTGATTTCAAATCAAGATTCTTCTTTAGAAATTTCTGATTTCTATCAAGCTTTCTGAGCTTAAGTTCTGATTCTGCTGTTAAAATTTCTGAATTCAACTTCTGATTTAAGTTATGTAGCTTGTTTTTATATTGTTTACACGTCAATAGCAAGATTAATTAGCTTTGAACTAAGATTATGAGTCTGCATAAAGCTGATCATATGAGTGTATTTTAACTAGAAGTTCAAAGCTGAAGAAGAAAGAAAATGTAACACGTTGTGAGTTTTACTCATGAAAGCACGCTAGATTGCTAGCATGTCAACATTAGCTTTATACTAGTTTATAATAGTCTGACATGATCTATGTTAAATCAACTTGAAGTGCATGCTTGTAACAATGTCATTGATAAAAAATAAAAAGCTTAGTAAATGACAGATGTGCTGAGTATAAAAGCTTATTAATTTTAATTTCAAGATAATATATTAATCTGATAAACAAAACATTAAGATTAATGCATTAACTTGTTGAGTTGATGTTGTGCTCAAAGATCTCAAGAATGAGCATTATTATTATTAATGAATGTTTATATTATCACTTGATTATATAAACAGTTCACACGCTCGTATGCGCATTCTAATGATCTGACTGCTCAATGAAAAGATATACTGCATTGACTTTGACTAGATTACATGTAATTTAGCATACACACAGCGCTTCAATGCTACTATCTAAATAAATAGCATCATGTTTCATAGTCTTAAACTGCATAAGCACGTAAAACTTGAAGAAATAAAAAAAAACTTTTTTATCAATGAATCATAATTCTGATGTTAAATTAAATGAAGATTGCTGATTTAAAGAAGAATGTTAATTAATTAATTTATTAACAGATTTTTAAAATTAATAAAATTAATGAGAATTATATTTTGCTTCATGAAGTTGTATCAAAAGATGAAACACAATAAAAAGATATCAAATTAATGAATTGTTGAGTTCAGAATGAAATTTTATATCAAGATAATCATTTATGAATCTTGTTTAACAAGATTTTACAAATGAATTTAATTTATAAAGTACATGATCAATTCTGAATTGATCACTCTGATATTTTTAAAACTGTAAAAATCATAAAATGATATTACTATTGATTCTTGATGCAAAAGACAGTAAATTATTATATTAAAAACTGTTATATTTATTAATGCTTAAAGATATTTGAAGATAAATCAAATGAACTGTTACATGCTTTATCAATATTTGAATAATGATGATACAATATAATCATGAATTTCATTATTAATTTATTTTCTTTAAATGATTATAACGTGATTCTGATTGTAATTTGCAAATTAATAATAATAATAATAATAAATTCATACACTTTTATGATATTAATTAAATTGACTCATAAAAGATTTTATGCTATGTATGTTGAGTGAACAAAACTTTCTGAGATAGAAAATCACTCGCTATTTATATGATTACTTCACGCAGTTAAAACAACAAGATTAAAACTATGTATCAAATTTGTTCACGTTGATTACATATTAAAAAATGAGTATTCTAGTCACTTTAAATTGTTTTAGAAGCTTTGTTTTCATCATCATTCTTGCTGCTGTTCTGAAATCTTTCGTGATCATGATGATTATTTGATAGTTCAAAAAGTCAATATCACATAGCATTCTTGATTGCAGATGCATTCAGTTCAAGCAATGCATGAATACATGCTTTGCTGTCTGATAACTTTGTTTGCAGTTGCATCATGAGCTATTCATGCTTAAAACGTTTTTCAAGTGCAGATAAACATTAAGATTTATGCATTCAATTTTAATGTAAATTGTAAGAATGCTTTCAATCTTCTGAAAATCATCATGCATCTTTATCATTTTATTGAATAAATGAGATCTTTGTGCTGAAATTATGTTGATGTCTGCAATGCATTTCTTGTATTTTTCTTATCATTGCTCTCATTAATCTTTGTAATATAATGCTATTGCGATGTTATCACTTATTAAAATCATTATAAAAAGATTAAATCATTTGCATTTAAACTGCATTCTTACATTTTCTTGAATAAATGTGTTCAAAAGCATTATTTTCTTGATGATAGAAAAGTAAGAAGTAAGATGATTAATTTTCATCAGTCAAGCATGTATGAGTTTGCATGTTCATTTAATTTCTTGCATTCTGTTATTGATTTTGTTACAATTCTAGCCTTCATTTATTCTTTCTAGTCTTCGTCTTGATTTCATTCTAATCGAGTCTAGTAAGTATTTGAGCTAGAAGTGATGTCATTGAAACTCTGCATCATATGTGTAAGATGTCAACTTTATTGAGTCTAGCACAGAGCTGAGAAACACACATATAAGAATCGAGTTCTTTTCTGTAGATACTTTTCTTTCTTAGCATTTATCTATTAGTTAAATGACATCTCTATGACTCGCTCTAGATCGATCTCTAACAGTAGATAAATGCTAATCAACTTTGCTATCAACGTGTAAACGATACAAAATAATCTACTTTTATTCAGAAAGTTCGCAAGAAATTCTTTGAATTACTTTCATCAAAACACACATTCAAATTTACTCAAATTTATCAAATCAATCACTTAATCTTATCACAATCAAATCTATCTACCTATCTTTACCTTTTCATCATGATACGTGACAACAAGTCAGTCGAGTCACGAACAGCTTGCTTGCTTAAAAGCACTGCAAATAGACGAGTTTTTCTTATTTCTTTTAATGCTTCAACAAGATCTCAGAATGTTGCTATCTCATGAAACATCAACACAAGTCAACAACTTTGTCAACGAGCTATTAATCAGTCAGACGAGATCATCAAGATGCTGATCGAGTTAAGAGATCAATGAAACATGACTTTGAAACTCAACGAGCAATGAATCGATCTACAAGTCAATCACATCAAGAGACTTGATGAGCTAGAAATCAATCAAACGACAATAAACACTCAAGAAGAGACTATCATTGAACTACGAAAGAAAGTATTGAGTCTCAAAAAGAGACAGCTTTCAGCGAATCAGTCTTGATCTCAACAGTCTACGAAGTCTTGAGCTTCTATCGAGAATCATACTTGACGAAAGTCGTTCACTCTATTCAACAACGATCATCACAAGTTCTTCAAGTTTTCGAACTCATCTATATTCACTGATGAAGATGAATCAACATGAGACAGCTGAAGAATCAAGATAGACGACAAGCTTCAGACAAATGTCAATCACTTCGATAATGAGAATATCTGTATTGTCTATGTGATATCTAGACTAGAAGATGATGCTGCTGAGCACATCTTCGCTCAACATCAACATGACGCTTCGCATTCATACATCTTGATCAACGAGCTATTTGAGCATCTGAAAGAAATATACAATGAACTGAATAAGAATCGAAAGTGTTGTTGCAAGTACAACGTTCTGAGACAAGCAGACAAGTCTTTCAATGTCTTCTACTTCAACTTTATGAAGCTATTCAGTTATCTCGAATACGACAATTGCACTCTGATGAACGATCTTCAGAATAAAATCAATAATCGCTTGCAGAACGCTCTATCAATCTGTTCAGAGAACTTTACTTCGCTCACTCGCTTAAGAATCTTTCTTCAAGATGTGAATAGTAAACAACGAGTCAATTATCAGCTTCGCAGCGAACGTTGCACTGTCATCGTCAAAGTCACTGTCGTATCTGACAAATGCGCTACTACTTTCTTGTCAGCAGTGATGACTTCGATAATCGATTATGTTAAGTCTATCATCTTTTCTATCTCTGAGTCTGATCAAGCGAAATCGTCTATCATCTGTTACATCTGCAAGACTTCAAGACATTTGTTCAAGAATTGCTCTCAGCTGAACAAGATTGACACTTCTGCATCTCATGCATTCACTCTTCGTCTACATAAGATCATTATTTCGAAGAATAAAGAGAATGAGAAAATATCTTTCGAGAATAGCGAGGCAAAAAACTAGAGACTTTCATCAAAGACGCGATGAAAGATGTGTTAATTTCTTCAATGATGAGCATGTCAGATGACTCTTTTGCTTCTGAATCTTTGACTACTGAATGTGTACTTTCTAGCAATGAAATTAGTTACTTATTGAAGTCATTGATTGACATCGAAGCTGCTGACTATTCGTTCATTGATGAAGTGATTGCGCAGATTGTTTGTGATCAGTTGCAAATTGAGTCTCTGACTTTGATCAAAGCAAAGTCAATTCGAGAATTCGATGATCATTATGCTAAGAAACTCATTACTCATGTCATCTATTTGAATCTGACTGTTCAAGATCATACGATTAACACAGCTTCTATGTTGATCATTCAATTAGATCAACATCAAATGATTCTTGAAAAAACATGAATGAACAAAATCGACCTAGTGATAGATATGCGAATTAATTTTCTTCGATTTTCGAATTTCACCTCTAGTCAGAAATCAATTGTTCTACTCTCAAGCAACAAGACAATCACGAAGCAGAAGAGTTTGACTTCTACTCATATACTGAAGAGATCTTTCACTACATCTCAATTCAGTCTGAAATCACTCTCTTTCAGTCAGTTCAATGAGAAGTCAGTTAAACTAATTGAACAGTTAAAATCGCGCGACGCGACTTTAACTAGCATCAAAAATTCTAAGTCAACGTTTAGTCTGAAATCATTCTCTTTCAGTTCAATAAACATAGCAATGATAGAAGCAACGACATATAAAATGTTAGTCAAATGATTAGATGTCAAGATCTTTGCTGTTATCATCTTGAAAATCGATCAACTCATAACTACAGTTGAAAATAAGTCTGAAGAAGTGAATCTGCATGAGCTTTCTCACGTTGAAACTCTTGAGAAGATCAAAGTCAAGCTCTCTCTCGAGTATCATGACTATCTAGACGTGTTTGATCGAGCTATGATCGATCAGCTATCATCTCATCGTTTCTATGATCACAAAATTGAGTTGATCAATGAAGAAACATTCTTTAGAAGCAGACTTTATCAGATGTTCAATCACAAACTTCAGAAGATAAAGAAATATCTGATCGATCATCTAAACAAAAAATTCACATTCTTCAGCTTTGCATTCTACGTCTCGCTCATCTTGTTCGTTGAAAAGAAAGATGATAGTCTGCGTTTCTGCGTTGATTACAGAAAGCTCAATGCTTTGATCAAACGAAATCGCTACTCTTTGTCATTGATAGACGAGACTCTCGCTCATATACAAGAAAGCAAGTATCTGACTCAATTGAACATCATTGTCACGTTCAACAAACTACACATGCATTCAGATAGCGAAGATTTGACTATCTTTATTATCTTCTTCAACTCATACAAATATCATGTAATGCTCTTTGAATTAATCAATGAATCTGCGTTTTATCAACACTATATGAACAACGTGTTGTTCAAGTATCTACATCAGTTTTGTCAGATCTATCTAAATGACATTATCATTTACAGCAAGATCTTGAAGAAACACAAGTAACATGTACGATTGATCTTGAATAGACTGCGAGAAGCTGATCTACAGATAAACATCAACAAGTACAAGTTTCATGTTCAGAAAACTATCTTTCTAGAACTCTTGATATCAATCAAAGAACTGAAGATGAACTCTCAAAAGATACAAGCAGTCGTTGAATGATCTACACTCAATAATCTCACTCAGATACAATTCTTCATTGATTTCTGCAACTTCTATCGACGCTTTATCAAGAACTTTTCGAAGATTGTTTATCTCATGATTCAACTTACTTAAAAGAAGATCATATTTGAATGAAATGAGATCTGTCAGACGACATTCAATCATATGAAGAGATGTATGATCAAGACTTCTATACTACGTCACTTTGATCAAACTCGTGAGACTATTCTTGAAATCAACTCATTCGACTATGTCAACGATGAAGTTCTCTCTCAATATGATGATGAAAAAGTACTACATTCGATTGTCTTCTATAGCAAGAACATGTTTTCTGCTGAATGCAACTACAAGATATATGATAAAGAACTTCTGATCATCATTTGAGCATTTGAACATTGATGACTCAAACTAAAGCTAACTGACATTTCTATCAAGATGTTCATCGATTATCAAGCGCTTATTTCATTGATGAAAGATAAAGAGCTGAGCAAACATCAGATGCGCTGAATTCAGAAGTTCACTGACTTCAACTTCAGAATAATGTATCGATCTGACAAACAAAACATCAAGATCAATGCATTAACTCGTCGAGCTGACGTCGTGCTCAGAGATTCAGAAGATGAGCATGTTCGCTATCAATGAATCACTATTCTGACTTCGAATTGAATGAAAATTGCTGATCTAAAGAAGAACATCAGTGAATCAATCTATAAACAGATTCTTAAGACTAATGAAATCGACGAGAATTGTATGCTACTTCGCGAAGCAATAACAAGAGACGAGACACAATATGAAGATATCAAATTGAAGAATTGTTGAATTCAGAATGAAATCTTGTATCATAATAGTCAGCTATGAGTCTCGTTCAACGAGCTTCTACAAATGAATCTGATTTGTGAGATGCACGATCAATTATCAGTCGATCATTCTGATATTCTTAGAACTGTGAAAGTCATAAAGCGAAACTACTATTGATCATTCATGCGAAAAACGATAGATCGATATATTCAAAACTACTATATCTGTCAACGGTCAAAGACATCTAGAGATAAATCAAACGACTTGCTTCAATCTCTATCAATATCTGAACAGCGATGACAAGACATAGCAATGAACTTCATTATTGATCTATCTGATTCAAGCGAATACAACGTTATTCTGACAATCATCTGCAGATTGTCAAAAGAAAAACATTATATTTCTTGCATCATTGATGATGAAGATATCACTGTCAAAAAGACAGCTGAAATGCTGATTCAATGAGTATATTGAACTCATGATTTATCAAGCTTCATAGTATCTGATTGAAATTCGCAATTCATCTCTATACTATGAAAGTTTCTTTGCAAACGACTGAGCATTTTTCTTTGATTGTTCATCATTTATCATTCTCAGATCAATGATCAAAGCGAACGAGTCAATCAGAACATCGAGCAATATCTTTGATTTTTCTGTTCATGTATGCAGAACAACTGATTCAAATAACTATTCATGATCGAGTTTGTTGACAATAACGTCTTGTTCTCAATCATCTTCTTGACTCTCTTCTTCATGAACAAGAGCTTTCATTCTCATATGAGCTTCGACTCTGACATCATCGAGTATGAAAGCACTCACGAACGCTTGCAGATCAATCGAGTCAAGAATATATTTGAACAAATGAACAAGACATTGATCTTCGCTCGTGAAGCTCTGATCAAAACATGAAAATGAATGATGAAACAAGCTAACAAGCATAGAAAGAAGATCAATTACAAGATTGAATCAAAGATGTTTCTGAATGAACAAAACATCATTACAGCGAGACTCTTCAAAAAGCTGAATGACAAGATGCTTGATTCATTCAAGATCACAGATTCAGTTGACTTCTTTTATAAATTGAAACTATCAGAAACTATGCATATACATGATGTATTTCATTCAGAGCTTCTTCATTCTGTTGTTGATGATTCTCTGTCTGATCAGAAGAATGAATCTTCGAGATCAATAGTGATAAACGATGAGAACGAATGAGAGATTGACGATATATTGAACTTTCGACGATATCAAAGACGACTTCAATATCGAGTTAAATGAAAGAACTATGACAACGATCTCAACTGATATAACGCTGACGACAACGAATTTATGAACGCTCAAGAGATGATCGACGACTTTCATATCAAATATTCAAGAAAAGCGCACTAAGAAACAACATTCATGCGAACATGAATAGTCAGAGAAAGAAAGTGATGTTACGATTCTAGTCTTCATTTATTCTTTTTAGTCTTCGTCTTGATTTTATTCTAATTGAGTCTAGTGAGCATTCAAGCTAGAAGTGATGTCATTGAGACTCTGCATCATATGTGTAAGACGTCAATTCAATCGAGTCTAGCACAGAGCTGAGAAACACACATATAAGAATCGAGTTCTTTTCTGTAGATACTTTTCTTTCTTAGCATTTATCTATTAGTTAAATGACATCTTTATGACTCGCTTTAGATCGATCTCTAACAGATTTAATTATGTAATGTGACTTTATTTTGCAGCATGTTCAAATAAACATGCAGTAAACTTATGTACATTTCAATCTTTAGTGTTTTAATGCTTATTCTTTTAAATGCTTTTGCAATATGATGTAAAGCTTGATTTTACAAAGTTTCTAATTTGCATTTCTTGTTTAATAATTCTTTCTCTTTGTCATGCTAATGTTAAATTGATGCTTCAAATGCAATTCTTGATTTCATTACAGTTGAGTACACTTGTTTCACTTTTGTGAAGATTGTTTCTCATATGAAGACTTTTAAATGACTAAGCGTAAGCACTTTTGTGACGTGACTCACTTCTATTTGTTAAATATGCACATCTCATTTCAGTTTCATGTTCAGTTGAATCTTTAAAACTCGTACATCTAACTTCAACTTAATCACTGAATTTTCTATTTATATGCTAATCATCATGTTAAATTTTCTTAATTTTCTAGTGAAATGTGTAAGCTCATATTTTTCTGATGCAAACGTTGCGTCATGAGTTTGAATTCACTTCATGCAAATATTATGTGTTTTACTTAATGTTTTGCAAATTTCTTTAATGAATTTGACATAAACTAGAATGTTGATATCATTTATGAAGTCAAGCACTTCAATTTTGATTCTCAATGCTTCGTTTATTGAAAATATGTTGCATACATCATATGCAACATACATAAAACATAATCTTTATGCTGATTTTCTTCTTAGACTTGAGAAATCACTTAAAGAGTTTTTCTTGCAGCAAATTTACAGTTTAAGATGAATAAGATTTTTTGCTGCTTAAATTTCAACAGTTTACTTTTTAAACATAAGTTGCAGATGTTTTATCAATGATATGCATATGTATTGCAGTCAATTTCTTCTTTAATCACATCAACATGCATTACTGTTCTTTTAAGCTATATAAATAATATTTTCAACTAAAGATTGATTTTATCATTAAGACATTCAAAAGTCAAAATTCAATGAAGAAATGAGATTTTTAAAATTGACAGTTATCATCATTGTATATCATGTCTTGCAGACGCTTGCTTCGCTTGTAAAGCATGCAATTCATATGTTTCATGTTATCTGTAAAGATTTTTCTCATGCAGATTGATCATGTTTTGCAAAAATGTTCATTTGCTACACTTTTAATCAAATAACGTAGTTCAATCAATTTTTTGATCGACAACGAGATTTATTTGTATGAGATGCTGACTACGAATCTTCTGCAAGCTATGCTTGTCAGAAGAGTTGAACAATCTCATCGACAGAGCAGTAACAGCGTGATGCGTGTATGTTATGCTCACATACACAGATCGAGCATCGCATTGTGATGCTCACAAACAACAAGATCACATGATCAAATGATCATGTAATCAAACAGTGAACGAAAGTTCACGACGAAGTGATCAACTTTCACAATACACAGATCGAGTATCACATTGCAATGCTCATAAACAACTCAAAGCTTATTTAGTCTGCTCAACTAAATGATCAAACAGTGAACGAAAGCTCACGTCAAAGTGATTAACTTTCACAATACATTGATCGCTCATTTAACTCGCTCAGCTAGATGATCAAACAGCAAATTTGAAAGCTTACGTTGAAGTGATCAGCTTTTACAATACACAGATTACTTATTTAGTCTGACTAACTAGATGATCAGACAGCAAACGAAAGCTCACGTCAAAGTGATCAGCTTTCACAATACACAGATTGTTCATTTAGTTTGACTAACTAAATGATCAAACAGCAAATGAAAGTTCATGTTGAAGTGATCAGCTTTCACATACACAGATCAAGCATTGCATCATGATGCTCACAAACAACTCAAAGTTCATTTAATCTGCTCAACTAAATGATCAAACAACGAACGAAAGCTCATGTTGAAGTGATCAACTTTCACAATACATCAATCACTTATTTAGCTCGCTCAGCTAAATGATCAAACAGCAAATTCAAAAGCTTATGTTGAAGTGATCAGCTTTCACAATACACGAATTGAGCATTGCATCACAATGCTTATAAACAATTCAAAGCTCATTTAGTCTGCTCAACTAGATGATCAAACAGCGAATGAAAGTTCACGTCGAAGTGATCAACTTTCACAACACATTGATCATTCATTTAGCTCACTCAGCTAGATGATCAAATAGCAAATTCAAAAGCTTATGTTGAAGTGATCAGCTTTTATAATTTTGATTTGACTATATGATCATTTGATTATATAAACATGTCACATGCTCATATGTGCACTTTAATGATCTGACTGATCAATGAGAAGATATACAGCAATGATTATGACTAGATTACATGTAATTTAGCATACACACAGCGCTTCAGTGCTACTATTTAAATAAATAGCATCATGTTTCATAGTTTTAAACTGCATAAGCACGTAAAACTTGAAGAAATAAAAAAAAATCATTGATTATATTTCATGAAATACTCTTTTCATTGTATCTTATAATATAAGATTTTCTTTCTTTTTCACTTCTGTAAAATCTTTTCTACTTTTCATTCTTGTTTATCATCAATAAGCTTGAAAGCAAAATACTTAAGTATAAAGTCATTGTTTAATCTACAATTATATGATTTTAAAAGAAATACATGAAAGATAAAATGAGTTTTATAAATGATTAAAAGACTCAAATGATACATCTGCTTATTTATAAATTCTTGTATACAAAAGAATTTTAACATTTTATTTAATAACTTTTTACTTAACTTCTTCTGCTTTAGATTTTTTGCTGATAGTATGATTAAAGAACTTAAACTTATGTTTTTAATTATAGTACTTTGTTTGAACATTAATTATGTTTTGTCATCATTGCATCAATATGTTTTATACATCTTGCAGCATTTCAATGTGTTTTTTGCTGCTGATACTTCTTCTTTCATAGCATCATTCTTGATGCATATGTCAAAGATTGATTTATAATCATACATAATTTTAAAGAAATTACAGCTCAATAAAGAATGCTTTGTTTGATGATACATGAACTCAACTATAAGTAAAAGCATAATTCAATCATCTTACTTTTTTGAACAATATATTCATAAATAATGTTTCAGCATTTAATTCTGTTATTCTGTCTGATTATTTATTTGCAAATAAAAAACAGTGCTTAATCATCATTTTATCTTCGCATGAAAGCAAATTTTTGATCAAAACATATTAATAAATAATATTCATTTCAATAAAATGCTCGCTCTTTTCAACTTCAAGTTTGATGTGCATCTTTTTGAGTTTGACTTGATCTGTTTGAGACAAGACGCTCTTCATTGATCGACTTGTCACTTTCTCTTCAACGATCAAGCTATAAGTATCGACTTCTCTCGCTGTTTTTTCATCTTTTCTTCATTCTTTCTTTTCAACACTCGATCTCGCTTTTGCAATGTCACTTTCTTTATTCTTCTCATTTATCAATCATTCTAATTGACTGATTTGCTTCTGTGTGAAACATTTTTACTTGTCTTCTCTTTTTGCATAGTCTGTCTCATGATTGCACATCTTTTCTTCAACTTCTGCTTCACATCTCGAGCTAATGACATCATCATGTCTTTTCATTTGCTGCTCTAGTCTCTCTTGCGACTGATGTAGATGCATGATTTCATTTGACAGAGAGTTAAATCTCTCTCGATCAACTTTATCTGTTTGAGAATGTTTCATCTTTGTCTCTCTTTGTCACTCTCATTTCATCTCGACTCAGCTGATCTCTGAGCTTGTCGTGACATTGATTCAAAGTGTTTGTCTTTAGTGAGAATTGACAAAGTCGAATTTGTTGCATTGAAGATTGCTGCAACATGATTCAATGAGAGAAATGTCTCACTGCAACTGACAGCAGTCTTCTCAAATCTGTCTGACTGCGTCGATACAAATCTCACATTCACAGTGATATGATGACACAATCTCAGAAAAGCTGAGCGTGAAGATGAAGACGTCATCGAGTTTTACAAAGAAAAACAAATCAATGAAGAAAATGTCTCAACACGATCGCAGCGATCTTTTCTCGATTGATGACGTTGCTGTCTAGACTACGTCGAAATGATCTGTGTTCATGTGTCATGTGAGAATTGAGAAGCTTGCTTATTTGCATTTCATGAATTCATCTAACTCTCAAGACTTCAACATCTTCATTACATGATGACTGCAAATTGATTGATTTTCGACTTCTTTCGTTTCATGAAACTGTCAATCTTTTGATATGACTTTTTTGATGATCTTTTCATCTTGTTAATGCATCTTGTCATTTGATCACTTCTTGATTTCTCAGTGATGATCGAAAATAAAAGAGACTTAGAAAACTGTGACTTTGATATGAGTCAAATTTTCATATGATTCGCAGCAATTGAAGTAGAATCATGTTGAAGACATGAAGAGAAGAAGCTGAATCATTCGAGCATCTTGATGCACAATCAGCGACAAAGATCATCAAGACTCAAATGAGTGATCTGAGCTTGCAGATTTCAAAGAAGAAATGATTGAGTCATATCAATCTATGTTTTCTGCAGACGAAGCTCAAAATGAGCGAAGCTGTCTTGTCAATCATGAATAGCATCGAGACAAAACTTTCATGTTGTATAACATTAATGTTAAGTGTTTCGTGATTGATCATTGTCTCAGTCATTGATGATTGCTCGATTGATGATATAAAGAAATGTCGAGCAAGATTAAAAGAAACTTCTGAATGAAGTCTGAAATTCATCGTTTACTTAAATCGCTCTTCTCTTCATCTTCTTTCAAACAATCAATTATTTTGATTCTTGTGAATATTGAGTGATGAATGACATTGAATTCTGACAATCATCATCTTCTCGAAGAAAAACACTCGTCTTCAAAGATCAACACATTCAAGAAATGAATATTTGAACTTCATTTGTTAGCGATAATGCTATTTTTGCAAGATTCAATGACTGAGACGAAACTTTGCAAGCTCTTGACATCGTGCAAGTCATGAATATGATGATATCAGATGAAGTAGATCTCGCTTCGTGACAAGTAAAGTGAGATATTGATACAAAGCAACTGAATTTCTTGCAAGTGTGTCATCAGTCTGTCGAGTTCAAATTTTCGCAAGAACTTGCTCTTATTCATGAATATAATAAACAGAAAGAATTGTTGAATTCTAGTAACTTAAGAACAGATGACTCTCAAGATAAGTAGCATGATTTATCTCGTTTAAACATTGTTGCTCATGACTTTTAGATGATTTCATTTTATTGATTGAGAACAATGATGATGATAGCAAGACTGACGCTAGTTCAAAGTCTGTTGATACTAAAGAAAAAGAACATGATTGATGACAAATTGACTCAGCGATGAATTATATGAGCGAAAACTCAAGCGCTGAGCAATTGAATGAGAAGCGAGACGTGTCTGAAACTCAATCGATATCTATAACGAGCTTGAAAGCTGAATAGAATCATTGAAATTCTCACTTGATGATTTCACGACTGACAGATGACATCGATCTAGATGTCTCATTCTTCACAAGAAGATAATCAATTTTATCTCAGATTGCTCTTCATCTTGTGATATTCTTCTCTCATTGACACATGATAAACAAATCTTTGAATCAAGCGACAGATCTTGCAGCGATATGAAGTCTGATCACTCAGCTGATGAGAAAAAAGAAGACGAAAACAAAGTTAAAGACAAAGAAGCTGAGTGAGAGAATAAAGAGAAATTCGATGATGATTGTGACATGAGCGAGACATCTTTGCTGTCTTTCACGAAGAAAAAGTGCAGATTTGTCGCTCGTAAGAGATTTTCGTCGCAGCGAAGAATCAAACGTCGTTGCTGTTCATTATCTTATCGAGATGAAGCTGTAGATAATCAAAATGAGTGTGAAATGCACATTTCTGATTCAAGAAGTGAATGATCGTCTAATATTTTACAGATATTTCAATTGTAGTTCAGAATCAGAACGATGATACTCAGAATGATGATGCTTCTTCTGCTAAATGCAGTACAGACAGTATTCTCTCATACTATCTTCGATTTTCAAAAGTCTCGTCAGCTTCTGTATCGTCACTGATTTCGAGACAGTCTTCACTCAAAGATGACGTCGTAAGATCAATGACAGATCAGACTACTTCGTCGTGAATGTGAGACTCAACGCTTCTTACAGCTATCGAGTCTATGATGATCACGAGCGCAATCGACAACTTGCATTTCAAGCGCACAACAGACACTGCAGATTTGAACGAGAATGAAGAGAAGCAGAAATGAGAAATCATAAGAATTCTTGACAAGAGATGAACGAGAGAGAGACAAGAATACAAGATGCGTTGAGAAGACACATGACTGCGCAGAAGCGAGTTAGAAAACGCACAGGAACTGTTACAAGAATTCGAGAGAAAAGGTCGAGCTCAGCGTGAATGCAAACGGGACAGACCGGCTCGTGCACACATGGGTCGATGATCGTTGACTACTTCGTTCGCAGAGGAGATACACATGTTCTTGATTTTATCTGTAGTGATAAGTTCCCAAATTTCTATTCTGTCAGTACGACTCTTCCCTCTATCAACCTTTGCATCTTCTATGTCACGGTCGTGCGTCGTCAAATTGACGTCGTGTCTTCTTCAGCTATTGTCTCTACCTGTTTGACTTCACAATAAACTCCAAAAGAGAAGGCACGAAGAAGATATCGATCACTGTGTGTCCCTTGTCGTCTTTTCGTCTTCAATGATGCTTGATGCGACAATCATTTTTCCGAAGAGATTCTCTTCCAGTTTTCACTCAAATCAAGCAAAGGCCTGTCTTTGTATTCGACATATTTTCTTTCTCATTTCGCAACTCCTCTCTCAGATTCAAATCCTGATAATATTGGCATGAGCAATAACTTAATCCGCACAATGTGGCCGCTGGTTCCTGGAGAGACAGCATTCGACTGAAGATGACTGAGATGCTTCCTTGTCGAAGCTCTATTGCCACAGGTCATAACTGACACGATCGGAGGCTGCCGAGAGAATGCCCAGTTTGTTCGAGGGAATCTGTCGATTGACCCCGCCGCCCTTGAGGTTTCACTTCAGAGCCAGGTTGGCCAGATACTGCCAGCGGCCCCCTGGGCCTGTAGCTTCGATGCGACTGAGTAGAGGGTGCTTAGTCCATACCTTACGTCCGCGAGATATTTGATACTCGCGCCTAGAAATTTCAAGTTTCATAGTACGGCCGTTTAGCGAAATACCACAATTTGTAATCCATAGCATCGACTCGCTGCTTGTTGCACATATACTTGTTCCGTATCTTCACAACTTGTAGCTCTTGGGACAAGTGATCGATAAGGTGTCGCTGGAACCACCGCCGTGAGTTGCTAACATTCTCCACAGATGTAACCTCACTTACAAGCTTGTCAACGGCACGAGCGATAGGAGTCTGCTCTGTTGAGTGGATTTTCTGCACAATTGTCATCATGCTGTCCATTCTCGCCTTGTTCAACGCCAGGATCTGCTCCTTCTTCTTTTCTTTCTCTCTCTCCGCCTTTTCACATTTCTGCCAGCATTGCTCACAAAATGAAGTAAAGCTGTAGGACCGTATACCTTTCCGATCGTAAGAATCTTTATAAGATTGGTGCACGGTCGGACGGACTCTGCAAACTTCACATATCGGCTCCCTTTCGGCTTGCGTGCACTCAGAGCAGGCGCAAGGGCTACCGAAGTCGCAATTGCTGTTATAGACCAGAGAGGAGTGAAAGAATCTTGAAACGAGGCTTCTCTTCAGAAAGGAGACATGCTTGGTGACCGTATCGGAGTATTTCGTCGCTATTGAACTGTGTGTAAATCGTCTGAGTAATCTCGCATAATTCCGAAAGAACGGCGAATGTGTCTGGCGTCGAAGTAGAATGAACATGCTGTCTGCTGATCTGTGAGGGTAATTATTGAGAGCGAAGTGATGGGAGACCCTCTGCTCCTGCCTCCTCCTTTTAGCTTATGCTGTCTAACGTTTCAAGTTATCTAAATTTAGAATTCCTCTAAATTTATCCAGACCACGTATGATTCCTACTCCACTCCAAATCGTAAGATGCGGTAGCTCGATTAAGCCGGCGAAGTGGTCGACGGTTACATCACAGCTGGTGGCGTACACCAAGGCCGAGCTTGTAGCAGAAAGATAGGATGTTCCTGAAAAAAGTTGAGTTCCTTTTGACCCCCTCAAGCGTATGAAACTTTAAGTAGGTAAAGAACAAACCGTTTCAAATTTATAAATTGCGAGTGACCTAGAAAGGTCGGTGAAAGATTATGATCGCGTGAAGGACGGAGACAGCTTCCCCGACCCAATGAGCTTGAGACAAGGATCAGCTACCAAGGCGTTGTATTTACGAGCGATCGAATTACCGTCCTCACCCTCGAACCCCACGCAAGATCTTCAGAAATCCATTCAAAACACCGTAGGGTTTAGTATCGATTTCACGATAATTGTTGAAAGCATTTAGCCTCAGTTGTATCAATGGATATATTCATATTATCCCTGAGGCCTCCTATTCTAGCGGGGTACAACGGCAAAGCAATATCACCTATCGACATAAGACAAGGACAATGCCATCATTTCCCAAGTCAAATAATCCCAAGGAGCTGATAGACACCAAAATGTCGCCGTTAGTCATGCCTCCTTAATATTACGAAGCTGGTTGAAGTAAGGTTCGAAGTAAATAACCGTAATCTAAAAGTCCTTCGAGTATGAATTGCCCCAAACCCATTGAAAGAATCTTATTTCCTTAATCCTTGCCCGTTACTAGCTCCGCCGCTTGAAAGTCTACTGTTTGAACTGGTTTGGGTATTATCCGTGCCCCTCACTTTCGCTCATTCTTCGCTTAGTGCTCGGCAGCCATGCAACAACAAACCTTCATATTTTTGATCCACCACCTTCAAAAATCCACCAAAATTCAACCACATGGCTTCTACATACGCTATCATCGAAGGTCGCATTCAGAAGGCTATTGAAGCCATACACACGCATGAAAATCCTAACCGAGCAGAAATTGCGCGCGAGTTTCGTGTTCCATATGAAAGACTTCGATCTAGACTAAAGGGTTATCAGTCCAAAACAGCAGTACGAGGACTGCATAACAGGGCTTTAAAACCTGATCAGGAGTCAGCTTTACGGCAATACTTAACCAAAATGGATGAGTTAGGCTTGCCAGCTAGGCTACACATGGTGCAATCGACGGCAAACGCCCTTCGTGCTCAAGACTTTCCTCGTTGGAATCCTCCACCTCTACTGAGCGATAAATGGGCCAAACGATGGTTAGATCGTCAGCCAGGTCTCTTCAAAGCTAAACGAAAGCCTTTAGCAGCTGATAGAAAGAACGCGCATGATCCGGAAGTACTACAGACTCATTTTGATGAGTATAAAGAGGTGGTCATCAAATATGATATAACGAAGGAGGATACATGGAATTTCGACGAAACCGGCTACCGTATGGGCATTGCACGCTTCGATTGGGTTGTTACTGTAGATCCAAATAGAAGGATTTACTCCAAAGATCCGGATAATAGAGAGTCATTGACGGGCATCGAATGCATCAGTGGGGGGGGCAAGGATATACCACCAATGCTAATTATGACTGGAGTGCAAATTTTGGCCCCTCATTTTAACAACGACCTTGCCGACGACATGCTAGTCACTACCTCTGAAACAGGCTATTCAAACGACTGGATTTCCCTCCGATGGCTGGAGCACTTTGATCGCTTTAGTCAAAAGCATCAACAGGGAGCTTGGAGATTGCTTGTGATGGATGGCTATGGATCTCACCATACACGCGAATTTCTAAGCTACTGCGAAGATCACAAGATCATTCCTTTTGGCTTACCTTCACATACCACACACTTACTTCAGCCGCTAGATGTGAGTGTATTTCAGCCATTAAAGCATTGGCATTCGGAGGCAGTTAACCGAGCTGTTCAAACGGGTGACGAGATCTTTTCAAAATTCGAATTTTTGGCTGATAGTACTGGATAAAGTTCGAACTATTGAAAGTTCGGTTCGATCTACTACATCACCACCTACTATAGGCGATTCAGCCGTTTGGAAAACTTCTACTAGTCGAGCAGCAATTGCAAATCAGCTGATTCATCTGACAATGGAAGAAGATATATCAGTTGATCTTGGAAGGAAGCTTGGAACGTTCTGGAAAGGCGCTAGCGCCATGACACGTAAAATGGAGTTGCTGCAGGACCAATTAAGTCAAATAGAAGCCGCTGAAAATGCTCGCAAAGCACGCAAAAAGCAGTCTAATAAGGTTCTCAAAACCGGAGGCATCTTGTACGCCAAAGATGCTCGAAGTATGACTCAAGATAGGCAGAAATTGGAGGACGAGAGGCAGCAGCAGCGCGAAGAGGCCTGGGAAAAGCGTTATTTAAATGCACTAAAGAAGTGCTACAGGGCTACTAAGCCCCATAGGGCTGCTCGCATTAAGTTCGTTCAGGCTTACCAGAAGAAATGGCGGGTTATTTTGAAGCAATTGCTTCGAAATCCTCGTGTATATAAAGGGTAGTTGAATTTAGTTGTTGCATGGCTGTAATTGTTGCATGGCTGCCGAGCACTAAGCGAAGAATGAGCGAAAGTGAGGGGCACGGATAAGTCACACATCTTAATATTTAGATATATCTATATATAGTATCCTAAAATACGATTGGTTAATAATTTTAGCAGTGCCTCTTTGCTCCCACGCTAACGACCGTTTCGTCCTTTTGCTCCCTTTATGCTCTCTTATGCTCCCCCTTTGCTCCCTCGTGCTCCCCCGTGCTCCCCCTCAGCCACTTCCTACTCACTTTCTATTCGTTCTAGCGATTGTCTTTTTGCAAGTTTAAAAGAAAGCGTGCATGCAGCTCGAATTGGATACTAGTTAAATGGCTCCATACTCGTATTTACCCCTCAACCGCGCAAACGGTTGAACCGCGCACCGTACTTTAATCAACCCTAACCCTTATGAAACTAAGGTACGGTGCGCGGTTCAACCGTTTGCGCGGTTGAGGGGTAAATACGAGTATATGGCTCCACCGACTGCCCACTATGTAATATTCTCTCTTGCCCTCTTGCTCTGTAATGGTTTTTTGCTCTCAAAGGCGTGAGACTTGTCAGTGGCTGACCGGGGGGCAGCCAAAGGTTCAAGGAGACTCGAAGACCTCGCCAAAGGCGAAGATGCTCCAACTTGCTGGCAGTGAGGGGACGGCCGAAGGGACTAGGTGTTGGGGAGAGCGACAAAGTAGTATTGATGCTATTTTAGGGGCGACAAAAAGTCGGCCAACTAGATACTACCTAAGAGGGTTTAACCTATTACCTCATGGGGTTGAGCCCATGCACCTTGCCGAAGCCTTAGCCATTCGACTGCTCTGCAAAATCTCAACAGTTAGCGACCACCTTAAGTCGATCGCAAGTAATACGAATCAACGTCTTTAGATATCAAGCTATGGACAATTTAGATCATGATGACCCGAGGCAGACGCGATTATTAGACAGCATTACTCAAGGGTAATTACGCAGCAACCTAGTATGGAGTTATATGACTGCTGACCGTCTTAGAAATGAATCGTTTCACACAATAGCTGACTGTGTATTTTCGTGTGCAAGTCGCTGGCTTCGCGAATGTCTTGAATGTCATCTTGGGTGCCAAGAGAAGAAAGAACATGAAAAACTCCCGCGACGGCTTTTGTATCTAGGTGAACTGGATGAACCCAACTTTCAAGGAATCCGACTTGTTCATACTCGTGGAAGGGCACTGAAGTACTGCGCTCTTTCTTACTGTTGGGGTACCGAAGCAGACAATTTTGGGCTGACTACTTCTGAAAACCTCTTCGCCCGCGGGAAAGGTTTAGACGCTGGAAATTTGCCAGAGACCATACGTGATGCCGTTACCATATGCAAATTTCTCAAACTATCCTATCTCTGGGTCGACTCACTCTGTATTGTGCAAGATAATGCAGAAGACTGGAGACTTGAGGCTTCAATCATGAATCACATATATGGCAATGCCTTAATTACATTGATAGGTGTCTCTAGCCAAAATGCCAACGAGGGGCTTCTATACTCAAGATGGTGCGCTAATAGAGGCTTTCTTTATCCGTCAGAACCCGAAAACATTTTAAAGCACCCATCTAAGCTTGTTGATGATCCATGGATCGATGTTGACGAGCGAACAAGCCAAGTTCTTCAAGCGAGGATTTTTACACGTGCATGGACATTGCAAGAGGAGTACATGTCTCCTAGAATCCTATTTTGGACTTCGAATGGGCTGGTTTGGTCGTGTCAGACTCGCTTTAGGAGAGAATGGGCCGGTGATGAAGCCTTTGATCCGTTGGCGAAAGATAAAGATTCCCACCTATCTGAAACTTATCATTCACAGTTCCTTAGTCGACGGCATTTGACGTTTGTCTCTATGCAAGCATCGCCTGAAACCGCAAGAAAGGCGTGGATGGACGCTCTAAGGTCCTATTTGCCAAGGCAAATTTCTAGATCAGAGGATCGCTTAGCTGCTATTGGCGGATTAGCCATCATTATACAAAGACAAGTCCAGGACGACTATATCGCTGGATTATGGCGTAGGACGTTACCAGAGGACCTACTTTGGGGTATAAGAAGTCACCAAAGCAGTGGCCCATCGAAGCTTTACCATGTGCGAGCCAAGGCACCGTCATGGTCATGGGGATCTTTATCAGTACATTGTACTGCTGACGCCTGGCTCGGGTACAAATTCAGTAATACCGCTAAAGTAGCGTGTACTCTGAAAGATTTGAAAATTTATCCACCGGACAGAAGTATATTTGGGCCTGTGTATTCAGGCCAACTACGTCTCCTCGCCCCTCGAAGGCCATTCCTGGATCCAGCCGTGCATGAAGGAGACAAGTGGCTTGGTTTAACCTTTAACGGCGCGGATTGTTACATCGCTGTAGATCTCGATATGAGACAATCAGATGTTGACTGGGACACGGTAGAATGCATGAAAATCCTGGAGCTCTGTGGAAGAACATTTTGTCTCCTGGTTCAGCCCGTCGATGATACACATGAAACCAATGCTTTCCGTAGACTTGGGCGAGCTGAGATATTTTCTAGCAAGCCAGCAATCCGGAAGGCACCCTTACTTTTTGTTCCTGAAAAGTCTGCGTTATCATGGGTTGAAAACGATGCGGAACTTTATGCAGATGAAAACAGAGTGGCTTATTTTGCAAATTGCGAGAACTGCATCACGGTGCTGATTTGAGAATATTTAAGGTCGTTCCTTCATGTGGGGAAGTAGGATTGATAATGTAGTATAACAGGATTGCTTTTCAATGAGTAAGCCTATTTCTTATAGCACCAAGGTGATGTCCGGTGAGGGAAAACGTCAGACGAAAGTAAAGGATACATACGCTATGGAGAGTAGGCTAACCCGGACAAACGTATCGTTATCGGATAGGTGGAACGTAGAAGTAAGTACAGGTAATATAGGCAGAAGCCCCTCCTGCTCTCTCAATGCTCCCCCGTGCTCCTTCAGTGCTCCCCCTTGCTCCCTCACTGCTCCCTCGCTGCTCCCTCTATAGCGGCCCTGCTTCCTTTTTTGATCCAAAACGGCAATCTCAAATCCTAAGTTCGGGGTGTATATAATATATATATATATCATCGAAAGTCTTTGGCAAATCCAAGACTGGCTCATTTCCCTCGGTATTGCGGCGGAAGAAGCATTCCAGAATTCAGACACCCACAACGAATAACCCCCACTCCAATTCTCGATGCCCTCCGCTCCAATCTCATATGCTCTTCGCATTCACCCGTTGTTCACAACATCGGCCATTGGCCACACCATCAGTTGTCTATTACAGGATGTTTTATGCTGTAGAGATTCTCATGCAGCTGGTGTAGGGAACGGACTCTGGGGGTCGGTGAGACATGACCTGCGGGTGATTGATCAGAAGTTCAAGTAATCATCTTCCTTTCTCTCTTCATCCTCATCCTCATCAGGATTAATTCCCGTCTCCTTCTCCGAGGCCACTGCCGAATCATCTGTATCCGGGAGCCCTGCCCACTTGTCTTTGAGATCATGCGGTAGAGCGCTCCAAGACCTTTCGGCCAATTTCCTAATCTCTAACGGACCTACTCCGGTGCGACGAACTTCTAACTTGTAGCCTCTCAAGTTCCTCGCCATATCTATGAGCTGGTGAAGGGTCGTATAAAGTCGGCCGAGGCGTTGTTGGTTTTTTGTTTCCCAATCCTCGAGCTCTGGTAGCAACTCCTGGGGCCGAATATCGTCGAACTTGCCAGAACTGTGGTAGGCGATAATAAAGTTTGGTATCTGGCTGAGCCACAGGCGGGGGTATATTTCCTCCATGTTGATCTCCTTGCGGGCAGAGCGAGTCTTGAGATCAAAAATGGCGCTTTGGGGAATTTCTCGTCCAGCAAACTCAATCGTTAGATTAGTCCCCTTGGTAGGAGCTTTCTCGCTTACAAATATCGATTCTGCTTTCGTCAGCAAAACCGACACGTCTGTGTCTTTTGATGAATCTGACGAATTGATTTGAGCTTGGGGTTGATTGTTTCCGGAAATTGCTTTCTCCTCTAGGTAACCATCACTCTCGAAGCGCAAAAGGCATCTTATTCCACCAAAGTGGCCACCAAAGTGGTACTTGAGAAGACGTTGATGAGATACCGAGTCTTTCAGACCTCTATCCCAGCTCGTGTAAGCTTCTGGAAAGGTATGACCGTACCCTCAAACATCAGGGATTAACTGAAAAGTCCTTCAAAGCGGATCCGAAAGAAAATGTCGTTGACGCATATTCTGTTCGAAGGCAAGGAGGATGGGTTCCTGTCTGAGAAAAACTCGCCTGTCATAGGAACAGATCGCGTCGAATGGGTTGACTGTAGTGTCGATCGGTCCCCTGTGGGAAGTGCGAAGGGTATAGCGCTTGGGGAGACATTGGCTATACTTCAGCCGTGACTGAGTTGACTATGCAGAAATATCTTCTCTTGTATTGCACTCTTGTCTCATCTCGATCACTATTAGACGTTGATGTCGAGCTATTCAATATTTATCATTCGTCGCCTATTGTGTAGTCAACTTATCTCACCACAAAATTTAAGATGTTCGATTGATGTCGACTACTGCGTTAGTCACATGCTCGCCATTGATCTCACATTATCATATCTCTCATTGCAATACTCTAATCAGTGAAGTAAGCGACACTTCATCGAGGCTGCAGAAGATGTGATCTTCAAACACTTATTCGTGAGCATGACTGATAAGACTGAAATCTAGTTAGCTTGTTCTGTCGCACTTCACTGAGATTTCAAAAGCTCATCATGTCTTCTCATTCAGAAGTCATTCATGTTTACATTGACATCGATATTGATTTCGATTTGATAGACGCAGCGAGAGATAAATGCGATGATCTGAATCTCAACATCACAGATTCATTCAAGATCTTTCGATCAGAAGAGAAATGTGTCAAGATTATCGACTTCTTAAAGAACAAGATGAGTTAATATTTAAGACAGCAACGAGCGTTAATGCAACAAAGACTTATCAGATGATAGATTTCACGAACGACTACTGAGCATACTGTCTTTGTACTTCTTCTCGATGCTACTAGCAAGTATATGAAGACAATCTGTATCGCTGTCTCGATCAAGAAGAAGAGCTTGTCAATCAGTGTAATAACTGAAACTGAACAGATCGTTACTGTGAATTGAAAGAAAGAGAAAGTTTGAAAAATACATCAAAGTGTTAAATCAGCGACAGTAGATAAAAAGAAAGAGACTTTGCTGCTATGACATTTAAAGTGATGAACTTGCTCGATGAGTCAGAAGAGTAGAACATGTTGTAAATTCAAATTAATATTTTTATTAGACTTTCGAGTATTATTGACGTGATATAAGAATTATTGCATATGATAAGCTAAAACTCGTTTTCAATATCTGAAACTCAAGAAACGTAGTTGTCATTGTCTGTCGTAAGCTCAGTATCAGAATTCACACTCGAAGCTTTGATCTTGAACATATCTTCAGACTTGAGAAATCAAGAGACGCAGTTATTAGTGCTTGTCTCAAATTCAGCATCAAGATTCACATCAGAAGCTTTGATCTTGAACATATTATCAGACTTGAGAAATCAAGAAACGTAGTTATCAGTGCTTGTTTCAAATTCAACATCAAGATTCACATCAGAAGCTTTGATTTTAAACATATCATTAGACTCGAGAAATCAAGAGACGTAGTTATCAATGCTTACTTCGAATTCAGCATCAGAACTCAGATCAGAGATCTGAGCGAAAGCATGAGCTTGAGCATCAAATGCATCGTCAGACTCGAGAAATCAAGAAACGTAGTTATCAATGTCTGTCGTTGACTCAGAGCTAGAACTCAGATTAGTGTATTCGACTGCAGATAGATTGTTGAATTGTGAATTTCTCTCTTCTTTCTGTGAGTTTGATAAAACGCTCAATTGACAAGCATACTGCAAATTTTGATTCAACGAAAATTCATAAGCTGTATTGATAGAATTTCTTTGCAAAGAGACTGAAATAAAATGACTTGAGTGCTGATGAGCAATGCTCGACGTCACTATACTATCATCAGTCGTTACGCGCGAGTCATCATATTCATCAGAGCTGAAGTTGTTACTAGAAGAATTCGAAGAATTTGTATGTATTAGATGTCGTAGCGACGAAAGACATAATGCTGAAGATCGTTGAGTTCGCTCACGTTCATAAGATCAAGTCTTCTCTAATGATGATCTTGCTGCAATGATGAGAAGTCTTATAGATGTATATGAATTTAAATCTGTCAACACAGCTCTGAATTATTTCGATCATAATCAGTGCTCACTTACTCATGTCGAGATTCGTCAATTCTTGTACTTCGATCTCAGTTGTGAAGAAAGTCTGATCTGTGAATGAATTCAACTTCATTTCTGATGAGTAGATCTTAAGCTCGCTTTGTTGATGACTGCTCGCTAAGAGCATAAGTGCAATCACGTTCTTTCACTGACTAAATCTAGAAAACAAATCTTCATGTGTTTGTGTTTAAAAGTGTTCTGCATCTCGATGACTGTGTTTCGTCTCTTCAAGATCATTGATAATATCTCTTGCTGTTGATAAGACTTGATTGTCAGATTGCGAAGTATCTTGATACTGTGACAATTGAACATCGAAGAAACAATCAAATTGCGAGAGATTAATATTCTGATTTAATTGACGACGCTTTTCTCTTGACTTCTTGCATCACACTGTAGAAAAATGAGCAGCGTCAATGTCAACAATGATCACGTATCATCATACAGAGTCTGACATTCATCATATCAGTCTGTCTTCTGCTTCACAAGTTTTTTGATTCATTTTGAATCATTCATCATCGTTTTCAAAAAGAAAAGATCTTCGAATCTGATCGCTCGAAAAAGACTGTATTTGAAGCTCAAAATCGCTGAAATTACTCTTGTGTTGATTAATAGTTCAAAGACAAGAAATTTGATTTCATGCTCAATTTCTCTTCTTGTGATATTCTGTTTTTTGAATCAACGATTGTTGCTTTCAAGATACTTCACGATGTGTTCTAAATTTCGTTCTTGTGAAATCAATAAATTCTTCATCAGCACGCTGACTTTTGATGATTCATAAGTGTGATGTTCTCACTAAGTATACTCAATAGTTAAGAATTGTTGACTCAGACTCTTTTGAAATCTGATCTTTGACGTTGATTGACTTTCATCAAGCTGAAGATCAACGACACAAGAATTCTCAACTATTCATTCTAACTCATTCTCAATAGCTTCAAATTCTGATCTCGATAGAAACTTCTGAATCTGAGTTGAATCTTTGTTCAGCGCTTGAGTCAAGATCAACACTTGTGAAGTCAAAGAAAAGAGCTTGTGATTACTCAAAGAGAGTGAAGAGAAGAATTGTTGAATAAAGAAAGTTGTTGAGCTCTGAGAATGAAGAGTGAGCGAGAATGTGTTGATGATGTTTGAAAGAATGAAGAATGAATTTGAATCATTCAAAGATGATGTCGATGAACTCTGAACAGCGAAAGCAGACAGAAATGACTTGTTCATGATCATAAGAGCTGAAGAGAAATTGTGATCTTTCAAAGAAAATGAGCATGAGCTTTGATTGTTTGTAAGAGAAGAAGTTCAAGTGTCGTCATCATTCTTTATAAATGTTCAAAGCTTTTGAAAGATTAACAGAGTCTCAGTTCTATGAGACAGAAACACTTCATTAGAAACATTGCAAAAAACTTTCAAAGACTTCTAAACGTGAACGATGTTGTTATACAAATTGTAAGACATGTATAAACTTAATGTTTGTAAGACAAGAGATGATTGAACGAACATGCTGTGAACGTGTTTAGAAGTCTAAAAGCACTGCGCTACTTTCTTTGTCTTTTGATCTCAAGATGAAGCATCAAGATTAAATGTTTTGCTAAACTTTGCAAAGTCAATCTTAATCTTTGTCTTTTGATCTTGAAGATGAAGTGTTGAAATTAACTGTTTCGCTAGATTCTACGAAGTCAATCATGATTCATCTTCGTCAAGAACTTATGATTCACACAAGATTTACACTACAAAAAAAGATGATTTTAATATCAACTTGATAGAGAATCTGCATTTCATACATGCATGTTCAAGATTCAGCGTACATTCTACTCACTTTCTCGATCAATTTATTTATCTAGTACATTATATTTTCTCACTTCGTCAGTTACTATTGATTTATTGAGACAGAACTCGTCATGAATGAGAATTGCAAATCATGAAAGTCAAAGAACTTGAGTTTATACTGTGAAAAGAATGCGTCAATGAGAAGATCAATATCATTCGTTTCTTTGATCATAATGAGTTCTGAACTTTTCTAATATGAAATTATGAATAAGAAGAGAAGCGACTGCTATATCATGTTCATGCATCTGTGCATAGAAAGTTCTTTATTTTGTTTGTCTCATTTTATCTTTTGAATCAATTCACTGAACTGTCTTCTGCATTCTCATCTGCATGTCTTCTGTTTTGATTATGAAAAGAGTCTCATTGACAGTTCATTTTTCTGTTCTGACTTGTGTTCTTCTTCATCGACGTTTCGATGAAAAGCTTGAGTAGCTTGTAAGCTAGTGAGCAACGACATCTGAATCTTAATGCGCTTGAGACGCATATGCTAGCTATTAGAACAGACACTTTTCATAATTCAGTGATTAGCTGATTTAGCAACATAGATCAATCATCAGTCAGTCATTAGCTGATTAGATTAGCTACAAGCTGATTCAACAGAGTAGAACTTGTATCAAGCTATCGTGCGTTCATGATTCTGCGCGATGTTTATCTTAGTAAGCTTCAATTTTACTTCACTCATTTCTCTCATCACAGTTATTCAATTATCGTACATCATGTCTGTCAGTGATCGCGCAGAACTCATCTTTCTACAACGTTTACAATCTTATTTATCATCAGTTTCAATCACAGCAGTCGATCATGCTCACAGTGATTTCATGTACAATTATCAATCTGCTAAGTTTTGAAATATATTGAAACAGATTGATTACACATCTCTTCTTCTGCGATTAAAGATTTCAACTTTGATTGATCAGAATGCAAAGATCTTTGAGCAGAAGATTGACGAAACTGCAAAACAATTGATGATGAATATATATGATAATTTGATTTGAACATTCGATACTGAGAAGAAATGACATCTCATCGAAATCATCATCTACGCGAAACTCGTCATCAAATTTATTCTTCGCTTGAAAAATCAAATCGAAGTTTTCATTCATTCAAAACATTTTTCTTCAATGACAGAAAAGACATCAATAGAAGAAAAGAGTGCTAGTGTACATATGTCACGGTTTTAGCATGTGTTACTCGAAAGATGTTGGGAAAAGAGATGTTAGATCACTTAGATGGTGTTGAACAATATTATAGATGATGATAGGCGTGAGATTATCAGTGATGTTATGAGAATCCCCCGGTACGGATGGTACCCAGCGTTCATGGGGTATAAGAACCTCTGAGTGATCTCTTTCTTTTCTTTCTTCTTCGTGCAACGTCTTGTATCTAAAATCTAGTTATTAGAATTCCATTCTGGTTTCATTCAGCCCTCAGTCCGTGACATTACGTTGCATCACACTACATCATGAGTCAATCCGAGAATATCAGCAACATCCTGCCGTCGACACCTCTAGCCTCGATCAACGAATTCATCACTGCCGCTCAGTTTCGAACCCACGTCAACAATGCTTCCGAAGCGTGATACACTTTTCTGATCGAACTTCAAACTTGGTTCAACGACATCATCACTCAGTATATCAACTGAGTCTCAGCCTGTCAACAAGAACATGAGCAAACTCAGATCGAACTTAAGCAGTCCCAGGCCAATAATAAAACCTTGTCAGAAATGGTTCAAGAACTCAAGAGCATGAGCAGAATCGATATCAAATCAGAGAAATATTCGAATTCAGAACTCTATATCGAAGAGCGAGAGAACAAGCTAAATCAGTTCATCTTCGAGCTGATCAGCAAGCTGAAGTTGAACGCGAATCGTTATTCAACTCTCGAGTTTCGCCTTCTGTATGAATACAGCCGCTTATCGAGGAACGCTGTCGCTCAAGCGTTGCCGCGTATGACTGCTCAGCATGACAAGCTAGTCACGATTGAGCAATTAGTTGCCTTGTTAAGACAAGCCTTCGATGATTCAGACAAGCAAGAAACCGCTCAGCGATTCATTTCAGCCCTAAGAATGCGAAATCGCACCTTCATCGAATACCTGTTCGATTTTCAGCAGCACATTGATGCAATCGAATATGACGTCGTAATCCGAAAATTCAATCTGAAGAATGAACTATTCAGCGAGCTCAAAGCTCTATTGGTTCAGGTGAATGTCAGCAGTCTGAACTATGAGCAGTTGATTACCAAATGCCAGCAATTGAATAGTCGATATCGCGTCACAGTACAGAATCTTCCCAAGCCAAAAGCAGTGATTCACCCTGCCTCTGTGACCCCTACAGTTCTCGCGTACCCCGTCAAATATGCGACATCCCCGACAGGCTCGGAAGCTACGATCTCGGGCCCGAGGAACCTCATGAACTTATCGATCGCCAACATGAAGAAACGAGGCCCACTGACCCCCGAGAAGCGTCAGCATCGCATGGTCAATCATCTGTGTCTATACTGCGATAAGTCTGGGCATCAGACTGCGGCCTGCAATTCAAAGCCCAAGGTTCAGCTACGAGCCGTCTCATTATTCGCCCCCGCAACCTCTACCGACAACCTCGCTTCCGATACTCCTCCCGCCTTGGAAAAAGCCTAGTCTCTGCGTACAGTCGCTCGCAGAGACAATCGAACAGCCTGAAAATCTCTGCACTCTCAGTTAGCTCGATTCATCGATTAGAAAAGAAGGTGAACAATGATCATCTCGTGCTCTCAGATAATCTAGAAAGCAATAAAATCAATGTCAATCTTTCTGTTTTGATTGATACCGGCGTCATCGATTATGCATTTATTGATGACTCTTTCGCGCAAAGACACTCTCTGCTCTGTTTTCCTTTGTCTGAAATCTGTATCCTTCAGGAGTTTGACGATCAACCAGCCGTATTCGATTCAATCACTCATTACGCTCTTGCCAAACTTCGAGTCCCAAGCGAGAAGCTCGAAGAAACCCTCTTCTATGTCACTCAACTTCCGCAATTCCCAGTTGTTCTAGATTTGCTCTGATTAAAAAGTCATAAAGCAATTATAGATCTGCGTCATAATCAGCTCACCTTTGAACCTCAAGCCAACTCAGAACCCGTACCCGAAACTCTCTCAAGCACCTCGATCCCGACTGTGTCAGTATCAGTTTTCTCGACGTCTTCGCCCCCGAAACATCTGAAGATCTACGCTATAGATAGTGCTTTGTTCCTGCAACTCGCTAGGAAAAAGAACCATGATCTGTTTGTCATATTCATGAGGAATATCGACAAAGCTCTGAAAATCACGCCTTCCGTTGACTCTGCCACGCTATTGCCCCCCGAATATCACGACTTTCTAGATGTTTTCTCTCGCGAATTGACGGACATTCTACCTGAACGACGTTCCTATGATCATAAAATTCAGCTGCAGAAGAGCAAAACTTCTACCTTCGAGCCTTTATATGACATGTCTCAAGATGAGCTTCGGGTACTAAAGAAATACCTGGAGAATAATTTGATCAAAGGCTTTATTCAAGCCAGCTCTTCCCCCGCGACCTCTTCGATACTCTTTGTTAAAAAACCAAGCGAAGAACTCAGGTTTTGCGTGAATTATCGAGGCCTGAACGCCATGACAGTTAAGAATCGATATTCGTTACCTCTCATTCGAGAAACTCTAGATCGGCTGACTAAGGCCAAGTACTACACCAAGTTAGATATCATTGCAGCCTTTAATAAACTGCGAATGACTTATGAAGACGAGTGAAAGATCGCTTTCCGAACACGTTATGACTTATACGAGTACAACGTTTTGCTCTTCGGACTCACAAACGAATCGTCATCATTTCAGAACTTCATTAATGACACTCTGCATGACTTCTTGAACGTTTTCTGCATCGCGTACATGAATGATATCTTGATCTATAGCAACAGCAAAAAGGAGCATACTCAGCATGTTCGTCAGGTACTGAAGCGACTTAGAGCCGTCGAACTACAGGTAGATATCGAGAAATACGAATTTTCAGTTATCGAGATCAAGTATTTGGGCCTAATAATCACCACCCACGGAATCAAAATGGACCCTGAGAAGATCAATGCCGTCATGAATTGAGCTGCATTTCGAGGCGTCAAAGATGTTCAGAGCTTTCTGAGCTTCGCCAACTTCTATAGGCGATTTATTAAGGAGTTTTCCAAGCTGGCCGGCTCGTTGACTGTCTTAACCAGAAAAGACCAGCCATTTAATTGAACTCAGGAGTGTCAATCCGCCTTCGATCGACTCAAGCAGGCGTTCACCACTGCCCCTATCTTAATGCACTATAACCCGGACCTATTCGTGACTGTGAAAATCGATGCCTTCGACTATGTTGTGATCGAAGTCATGTCTCAGCGAGATGATAACGAGCAGTTAAGACCTGTGACCTATTTCTCTTTCAAAATGCTATCCGCAGAATGCAACTACGAGATTTATGACAAGAAACTTCTAGCTATAATCAGAGCTTTTGAGAAATGAAGGTCCGAACTGAAAGGCACGTGAGACCTCGTTGAGGTCATTTTCGATCACAAGAACCTAGAATATTTCATGTCAATCAAGCTGCTTAGTCGAAGACAAGCCAGATGGTCAGAATTTCTCTCTCGATTTAACTTCAAAATCGTGTATCGTTCGAATGAATTGAACACTCGAGCCGATGCACTCACGCGTCGATCAGAAGATCTTTCCTTGAACGAGAGAAATAGTCGTCGAGAACATCAGTGACAGATCGTGCTAAAACCAAAAAACGTGGAAATTCAAGTCTTAATCAATGTTCTCGACGATAGTGACTCTGAAGCACTCGAATCAAGTGACTCGGAGAGCGAATCAGTGATCTCTGAGCAGTCTGAACCACCAGAGAAAATGTCTATGAATGAGCTAGAAGAACAACTCTTCGCAGTCTATTTTAATGATGAATGAGTACAGATCGTGATAACTGCGTTAAGAGACGATCAACGAAAGCTTAAAGAATTTCCGTTAGCGGAATGTACGCTGCGAAGTGATCGAGTCTACTATAGAGATAGGCTATTGATACCCGAAGATGAGAAACTACGACTACGTCTGCTTCAGTTAAGTCATGACACGTCTATTGCGAGTCATTCAGGAAGAGTCAAGATCTACGAAATACTCAGTCGTCATTATTACTGGCTCGAAATGATCAAGACAGTAGCTCGCTTCGTACGCAATTGTCATCTATGCTCTCGAGTGAAGATCTCTAGAGAAAAATATCAGGGAGCTTTGAAGTCTCTTGATGTACTCAATCGTCGCTGAAAAGACATAGCCATGAATTTCATCGTGACAGTACCTGAAAGTAAGAATCTAAATGAAAATTCGACAATCAATATTCTGATAGTCGTGAACAGACTATCTAAACAAGTGCATTACGAGCCTATGAGTGAAATTACAGCTCTAGATACAGCTCGAGTTTTTTATCGTGCAATATGAAAACATCATGAATTACCTGATTCAATCGTCTCGAATCGTGGAACTCAGTTTGTCAGTCACTTTTGAGACGAACTTTGTACCCGATTGAAGATTCAAGCTCGATTGTCAACTGCGTTTCATTCAGAAACGGATGGTCAAATCGAGAACGTCAACAACGTTTTGGAACAATATCTTCGAGCCTTCGTGTCCTTTATGCAGAACGACTGGGCTGCATGGCTGCCATCAGCTGAATTTGTCATCAACAATCACTTCTTCGAAAGCACTCAGTGCACGTCGTTTCTAGCTAACTTCGAACAACATTCTCGAATGAGGTTGAAATCAAAGAAGACTCAGAAGAACGTTATTGAACATTCGGAACGAATACATGCCGATCTGTTTGTTCAGAAAATGAATCGAATCAATGAAATCCTGCGAGAACAAATGATCTTAGCTCAAGCATATCAGGAACAATTCGCTAATGTTCATCGACAACACGTCCCCAAGTATGCAATTAATGATATGGTTTGGTTAGATGCTCGCAATCTGATAATTCATCGACTCAGCAAGAAGTTATCTAATAAATTCGAGAGATCTTTCAGAATCATCAAAATTGTTAGTTCTCATTCTTATCAGCTAGAGTTGCTCGATGACTGGTTCTGTTTCGACGTCTTTCATACTTATCTGCTTCATTCTGCGATCAACGACCCCTTACCTGAACAAATACCTCCCGCGCCGTTTTCGATAGTCTTCGTCGAAGAAGTGCTTAGCTGAAAGATGGACGAAATATTGAACTCCCGAGTAAAGAACTCTCAGCTAGAGTATTTAATTAAGTGGACTGAGATAGAAGAAAACAGTTGAGTAAAGTTTGCGAATGTTATGAATGCCATCGAAGCCATGAACGCCTATCACGCCCGAAATTCCGATCGTCCGAGTAAGAATTCATGAACCGCTTACGTGCAAGGAAGCAGCGACTCTGAATATGAGTCAGAGAATTAAAAGTCTCGCAGAAGCTTCGACTTCAAAAAGGGGAATCTATTGTCACGATTTTAGCATGTGTTACTCGGAAGGTGTTGGGAAAAGAGATGTTAGGTCACTTAGGTGGTGTTGAACAATATTATAGATGATGATAGGCGTGAGATTATCAGTGATGTTATGGGGGCCCCCCGGTACGGATGGTACCCAGCGTTCATGGGGTATAAGAACCTCTGAGTGATCTCTTTCTTTCCTTTCTTCTTCGTGCAACGTCTTGTATCTAAAATCTAGTTATTAGAATTTCATTCTGATTTCATTCAGCTCTCAGTCCGTGACAACATAGAAAGAGAACATTATTTCAAGAATTTACAGCTCTCTTCAACAAGTCGTGAACTTCTACTGACAGACGTCGTGTGTAATGCATCAGATGCATTGAAGAATGCATAAAGTAAGTAGAAATTTCGTTCAACGAACGAGCAGACACTATGATTAATAAATTAATTAATTTTAGATTTTCTCATCATCTGAACTATGTAAGTTCTTGTATGTCGCTAGCTGTTACACAATCAATCTCATTGTTTACAGATCTTTACAGTGAAATTTCAGTCGCTTGTTCGTTCTCAATATTCTGTCATCATAGTCATGACTAAATGCTATTGACTAAAATGTTTTGATCATTCATATATGCTTCATTTGACGTGACTATATGCTTTTCATTCATTTTCTTCAATTTATTTCAATTTACTTCAATTTATTTCAATTTATTCTAATTTATCTCAACTTACACAATGTTGAACTTTCTTCATTATTGAGTGAATTTCATCTTTTCTCATCTGTCTAAGCTCGCAAGCTCATTCGTCTTTCAAACTTTCTTTTTCAGAAAACTCTCTTCGTATAAGATGTTGAATGTATCTCAGTCAATTTAATTATTCACGTAAAAGAACTTCTTGCTTTCAGTTGATATCAGATGTGCACTTCGTAATATAGTACTCATATTGTAAAATCGTCAACATTCAAGATATTGAGACTTCTTGACAGTATTCTTCGATCACTGCTCAACTTCTATCATATCATGTAGAGCATCAAGTACTTCATTGTTTTTGAACTTTAGCAATTTTATTAAAGCTTTCGAGTATTGCACAGATTTTTCATTGTCATCTTGACGAAGCGAATCACGAACAGTGATTATAATTTGCAACTGTCTCATCAGTCTATCATTCAGAGCTTCGACTATGTCAGAATTTTCTTAATCATTCTCAGCATACTCTTGAACATAAACGTAGTCACGTCTTCAATTCAACATTTGTCTCTGTCATGCAGAAGAACATCGAATTCACTTTGATGTAAGCTTTTCAGAGTTTGTCGAGTCTTTATCTTCACATCTTTAACATTCAATCGATGCATGAACAGAAACGAAGTAATCATTTATTCAGAAAAAGTCAATTTCTTTTCGATTCATTTGATACTTGTTTGATTCTATTTCTGATTTCTTACGTCGAGATTCTCTTATAAAAATCAACAATTCGTTCAAGAAACTTTTAATATGTATCATCTTCATTATTTTAAAAGTGATGCGTCAGAATTGAGAATTACTAAATCAGTTTCATCATTGATTCAAATTTATTTCTGACAAATCTCATTCAAGCTACATTAAATCAAGACTTCTAGAAGACTTTGTAATCATAATTTTCATTCTTTCATCAATCTTTGATCTGAACATGATTAGATCATGAAGAATGATATCTTTCATTGTCAACATATTGATTCATTGAATATTGTGATGCAGTATCTACATTTGAAAGTTCTCTCGCTTGTTTGTAAGATCATAATAATCTTTGATCAGAAATTTATGTGCAATCTTCATGTAAAATGTGTCAAAATTATCTGCATCTTCGTATCTTCAAATAAAATTCATATAATGAAAGATCACATGAAACTTGAGATAGTTAAAGTTCTCATCATGTTGAAACTGCTTGAATACTTCTTTTAAGACGTTAATTCTGTATATTGTGTTGTTCATGTAATGCAAAGACTCGTCATCGTGCGATCAATATTGAGTCATCATCACGAAGTTTATAAGAGCTTGAGCACAGTACAGCGCATCTGATGCTTTTCTAATCAATAGTGAAGTGACAATCGCAATAAGCTGATGCACTATTGTCTTTTGTTTGACATCGATTCATTGCTTCACGAATAAAAAGTCGTGAAAACGTTTTAGCTCTGAATATGAAAGAACTACTTGAAATCTTTGATTCAATTGCACGTCATGTGTTGTGTCTGCAATTGTCTGTGAATCACGCTTTCTTTTAAGACTGATCGTTGATGTTATATTCTTGATGATTGTTTCAAGTCATTGAATTAAATACATCACTGTGCTCTTCAATAATTGATGCAAAATGTCAATCATCATGATGATGTAAATATTGACAAGTTTATGTTTTCAGACAAAGTTTTGCACTGAGTGTACTCACTTAACATCGCGCTTGATATCTGCTTTAAAGCATGAATTCTTTTCTTGATGTTTGATTTGAGTCAATGTACTCTTATGTGTTTGAGCTTTTCAGATTGTCTGCAAATTATCGCGTTGATTCAATGAAACGTGATATATAGTGCATTGCTCTTCATTTTTGATTCTCGTAATAATGATCTGCTTCTCATAGTTAATTATAAATTCGACGATGATAGAAAAACACTGTTGAGTATAATCATTTGCACAGCGAACGTGAAACTCTCTTCTAGTTAATTTCTCAAGTGCTAAAGAACGAGAACGTTAGCAAGAAAAATTCTTCATTCGATTGAACAGTTTAAACTCACGTTTTAATATTATCTTCAGTGAATGATAATATAACTTGCGTTTCAGATCTTCATTTGCATGTTTAGTTGAAGAAATAAACTTTAATAGTATAACACTAAGTTTATTTTGCTTTCATTAAGTTGCTTGATTCAGATTATCAATGATAATATATACAGATCATGCAAATTTATCTTCATGATGTTGAGTTAACATGATTTTGTCTATAGTTAACAGTACTGAAATTATAGTGTCATCTTCAGAAATCAATGCTTGCGTATTTCATCATCAGATATCGATGTGCATTTTCGTGTACATTCAATTTTCACTGACGTTATATACTTTGATTGATGCATATTTCAGATTACTCGCAAACGAACGATGTCTCAAGAGAAATTTCAAGACATTTATCATGTTTCTGTACTGAATCTTGAATATATTTGTTTCAATCTCTGAGTTCATCGATGAAATCTTCAAAGATGTTTTGAATCAACTATCATCAGATATTTTGTAAGATATATTGTGTAGAATGCTTTTAAATTGATCTGCATTCTTGAAGATACAATCAGCATGATGAATCTTCTGAAATGAGATCTTGAAGTATTGATTAATATCTTCGCTACTGACTTTCGCGTTCAGAAATCACTGTGCAAGAGAAAAATCTTTCTCATTCAGAAAGAGAAGTCATTCTGATTGAAGATTATCATTTAAAGATGATTATGAATCTTGCTCAAGTTTACTGTAGTTTGAAATGATTCTTATGAGTCTGATATATTGTTTTAGCGATTCATCAACACTTCGTCTCTTTGTATCATTCATCTCATCATAATTGTCTACTTTGATAAATGAGAAAGTACATGACAAATTGATAAATCTTTTGAAATCAAGTGATATTTGTGCAATTGAATTTTAAAAATGCTTCTGATCATCTGAAGTTTCTACGTTTTCTTCTGTACTTTGCTCGAAGTCAGAGACATCAATATCATTCATCGTGATCATTTCATGTCATAAATCAGTCTGAGAGTATTTGCATGTGTCTGTATATTCATTGACTGCTGAGTTCTCTTTTCTTAAATATTTCTTGAAGAACTGCACGTCATTTCGCAGCATCAAGCAGTGATTAAAGTGATATATCAGACTTCGTGTGATTATCAATATCATTTCACACGCACGACAGTTTCGCTTCATGCTTGAAGCTGATTTCGATGAAGTAGATTGTAATGAGAGAGATAACAAAGAATATTGATTAACGCGTTTGACAAATTGTATCGCGCTGTCGCTATTTCTAATCAGTATTTCTGTTGATACAAGTACGTTGAACTACGAAATGTCAGAATAGCATGCAATACAAAGAATAAAATGATCAGAAATTAATAAGATCTGATATAGCAGTAGAAGCAATAACTCTTGTTTTACTTCTGATCAAGCAATTTGTTCTTTTTTACTCGAAGCTTTCTGATGAAAGCAAATTTCTCTGAATTACAGCGAATTTAAGATAAATTATTGTAAATTTGAAATGCTTTGCACATCTTAATATTTACATCGAAATTTGTGAGTTGAAAGCAAATTTTTCTAAATTATCATCGATTTGAGTTAAATTATCGTAAATTTGAAATGCTTTGCACATTTCAATATTTACTTTGAAATTTGTAAGTTGAAAGCAAATTTCTCTAGATTATCATCGATTTGAGATAAATTATTGTAAATTTGAAATGCTTTGCACATTTCAATATTTACTTCGAAATTTGTGAGTTGAAAGCAAATTTTTCTAGATTATCATCGATTTGAGGTAAATTATCGTAAATTTGAAATGCTTTGCACATTTCAATATTTATCTCGAAATTTGTGAATTGAAAGCAAATTTTTCTAGATTATCATCGATTTAAGATAAATTATCGTAAATTTGAAATGCTTTCACAAAATGCTCAATCAGCTAGTATATCATAGTCATAGTCTCTGCGCTTTGATAACTCTGTAAAATATTAGAAATCATTTTATATAGAGAGAATTTAACGTGCAGTACTCTTCAGATTGATGAAAAGATGAATACAGATGATTTGTTGTCAAAGTGTGTTGTGAGCAAATTTGCTTTCGCTTAGCATAATTTGTAACATGAGAACAAAAGTTGATCTTTGCTTCATTTCTAACTTATCAACTTACAATTCTTTCTTCTTCTAATACTCATTATCATGATAAGCACTCTCACTCTATCTGTTGCAAAGCTCAATGTGTACATCATCTGTCATCAGTGTGTAGTGAAATCTGTAAGTGATTCAAAATAGAAGAAATGTCACATGTACTCTTATCTCACTTCTCAACATCATGACAGTAATCATCTCACATTCTATCATATGACTTCTAGAAATTCTCAGAATTGACAACAATGTTTGCATATCTGCTAGTTTTTCAATATGTTACGAAGATTCAAGTCAATTTCAGATACACTTGCAGACTTCAATTATGATGAGATTTCGTTGAATTGAATCAAGATAATGATCACTCAAGATCTTGTCATCGACGACGACAAGTATAATGCATTGAAGATACACATTAAACAAATGTTGAGAAACATGAGATTACTTGAAACATCACTTGATAATAAAATCGAGAAAAAGACAGTCAGAAAGATTGCAATCATCATAAATGATGAACTTTTGCACTTTCTGATAGAAAATCATCAAGTAACATGAAAAGATGCATGTCTTATAAAGTGAGTGAGATAAATAAACAATAAGAAGAAAGATAGAGCAACGAGCATAAAGACAGAGAAGTCTGCTCATCTGATTAAGCAAGCACAACTCAGCTCAGTCTCATCATTCATTTTATCGATGATGATTGACTTTGATTGCATGATCTTGACTTTGAACAATACAATGAATAATAAGATGATTCATCATTCACAGCTTTTCATAGCGAATGAAAAGCAGAGCAATTTCATTCTGAAGAACGTCAATTTTGATAACTATTAAAGACAGCTTATTAACAAGACAATGTTCAACTTCGAAAAGAAGAAAATTATCTATGAAGTCAAGAACTTCAAAAAAGTTGAGATCAGAAATGCAGTCAACTTTCATGTCACATTAACAGATATGACAAAGAAGAGAATATTCTACTACATTTTTCAAGTTTAAGTTATAAAAAAACATAAGAGAAGTGAACATGAGAATTTCATGCAGTGTTTGAGCAGCGCAGTCGAAAGTGCAGATAACTTCACTTCATTCAAGATCTCATCAGAAGATGAGAGTGAACAACTCATCACAAAGAAGCAAAAGCTTTGCAGAGAAGCTCATCTCAATGTTTCGATAGTGACTTTCGAAGTTCTCAACGTCATCAAGACTGTCAATTTTAATGAATCATTCTCTTCAACAACAGATTCTTTGACAATTAATGATGACTTGAACATGAGAGAAGTGATGAAATACAATCGAGAGCACATTAATTTGTCTTTCGTCATCAACTTCATTCATATCACTCAGACGTAAGTGCAAGTGCAAAGCAATCATGTAGTAAAACATGTTAACTTTATGATATAAATTTAAAGATCTGCAAAAACAACAAGCATGCATTCAAATGAATGAGAATATATTTCTTAAAGTTTTGCAGTTTTGAAAACGCGATCTAAGCTGTACAGACATCGACGATAAGAAAATTGACAAAGATGCAGATGCAGATCAAAATGTGCAAATAAAGAATATGATATGAATTTTACTACTCATACAAGCGTTGAGAATATATTGACAACTTCATGTTGAAAGAACGATTCAATACGAAGAATTTCAATGCAATCAGATAAAAATGAGAAAGATAAATCTTCTTCACTTCTTGAAACTACAGACAGAATAACATACTTACTTTTCTTCATTCACAAATCATTCAAGTCATAGAATTGATAGTGATGAAGCATTAACTTCATTTTACTCATATGAAAGTCAATTTCTTTCATGAGAAGCTTGATGATAAACATCTGCTTATTGAATCTCAGAAATTTTCTCAGAATTTCAAGATGAAATGTTTATCAGATGAGTCATGATCAATGATTTGTCTTTGCATGAAGAGCAGTTTCACAACGATGTTAAAGTCAAATCTTGAATTGATTCTGATTTTGCTGTCTTTGATCTTGATATCGAATTGACAGAGCGAATTCGCAAAGACATTGACATTTGTGTCACGTCTTGACATTAAACTGTATGTGAATTATCACTCTGAAAAGAACAAGCTTCTTTTAAAAGATCGCTTGCTGTTTCAAGATTGAAAGAAGATAAAAACATATGAGAATGAGATCGACGTGACAGTAACAACTTTCATAAAAGAACAGAAACAACTTGTAATGTTGACTGAATTGAAGTCGTACGAGACATATGTGAAGCATGTCATTGTCAATCAAAAAGATGTTTGAAATGAAATCAACAGAAGTAAAAGAAGAGTAACTTTGTATGATTCGCGAACATGCTGAGATTGAATACTAAGAGATAAATTTCACATGAAGAAGAGCAGAGATTTTAAAATCATAAGCATTTTACAAGCATTCAAACGTTGCATGCACTTCATACTGTGAGTCTATTCGAGCACATCTTTTGAGATCTTATCAGATGATTTAGATCACTATGTGAAGATTCTGAAGTGCTCTGATGAATGAAAGAATGAACACATTCTAAAGTTAAGCAATTCAGAGAAAGTGCTGTCATGAGACAAATCGATGTTCAACGCATTAAAATGTAAGCATGATGTACAGATAAATGATGAACTGCAGAAAATCGCAAGAAAATTTGATAAACTTCTCACTCTTTTTATGATTCAACGTTTATCATCAATGAATTGATTCAACGCTCTCTGCATGAAGCTATCTTCTCATGAGATGCAAGATGTGAACTGTTCAATCATTGAGAAGTATAAAGAGATGCACGCAAAACTCGAGAGTAAAACTGCAAAAAGTGTAAAAGAAGAGCTGCAAGTACATGTTGATGACTGAGTATCAGACGACAAGAAGAAATCAATGTCTGTGTTCTCTTTCTTCAACTTTGTTCAGATCTCATGACAGATGAGACTGTGTATTACATTCTCATATTTTGTTGAATTGAAGACAAAGCACAATTTGATGTTTATCTGAACTGAACTTGTTCGTAATAAATGATTGACAGTTGTTGATAACTGTTTCTACGATGATAATATCAAGAAACTGTATGAATCAAGCAGCAAGTTACAGTGAATCATGAAGATATTGAACAAATTTATAGTCATCGAAGATGATCAGAAAGAGAGAATTCTGATAATGTTCTTCTCTTTGATCATAACAAAGATCATCTGATTGATACATCTACTTGAATTCTCTCAATCATAATTTCTATGTTTTGCATCATGCATGATGTTTTCAACTTGTTGAATGTTGAGTATATCTGTCTCTTTACTAACAACGAGTTAGTATCTTATCAAGATTCATGAAATGAACGTCACATTCTTTCATAGCAATTTAAGTCTTGAAAATCAACAAAGCTTAATCAATAATTTTCAAGACATGAAAGAGAATGATTCTGATCTCAATATTCTGATTGAAACAACTGAAGTTCTAAAGACAGATTACACTCTTCATCATGCATTTCAAGTGATACTGATGAAGCTCAACTATATGATCTGAATGAAACAGCAGACTTTTTTTCAAATCAGTAGATATGATTAAATCGCGAAGAAGATGTGAGCATATCAATTTTATACTTCAAAATTTGATGTTGAAAGACTTATTAAAGATCATCAAATGTGATGTCAGATCTTTCAAAATGATACATATGATGATAGTAGAATGAAAGAAATGAGTGATGAGAAGATGAGAAAGAATAATCAGATAGTAGAGACTGTGTGAAAGACTTTAGTTTAATGCTTTTGCTTCATAGTCTGTTAACTGTTATCAACGAGTTGTTGTTAATTATTTCAGTCAAAAGAAGTAATCATTGACAGCAGAAGCATAGACATGATGACATAAGTAATAAGATGCTGTGTTTTGAAAATATTGAAAATGCGAGAAAAATAACATTATGTGTATATTTTCACTGTCGTAGAAATATGACAATTTATCATTTTTTATTCTGATTATTCAGATGATTTATCTTGTCAAATGATAATTTATCATTTCTTACTTTGTTTTTACATTAGCAATGTATT